>Ga0155961_108_pt2 | contig 69850 bp, 63 predicted proteins | sample RifCSPlowO2_02_FD_107615 | JGI IMG/M metagenome (GOLD analysis project Ga0155961, IMG submission 107615) | Candidatus Daviesbacteria bacterium RIFCSPLOWO2_02_FULL_38_15
ATACTAAAACCATACTTTTTGGCCAAATACAAAAGTTCCACATCAAACCCGGCATTAACTGCCCCACCTCTAAAGTGTAATATTCCCCACTCTTTGTGGATTTTCGGAATAATCTTTTTAACAGCTCTCTGATTAAAGGCTTTAAATCCACACTGCGTATCGGCAAAAGGCAAGCCTAGGATAATTCCGCGCAAAACTGAAAAACCCCAAGCCGCTAACTTCCTTATTAACGGAGCTCCCCTTCTGCCTTGCCTGGAGCCGATTACAATATCAAAACCTGCCTCAAATTTTGGCAAAAATTTATCCAGTTGATTGATCGGGGTTGCCTGGTCCATATCCGTAAATAAAACAATTTGGCCTGTGGCAGCCAACATTCCAGTCATCACGGCAATGGCCTTACCTCCATGAAAACTTTCAATTAACTTAAATTCTTTGTATTTGGAAATATATTTTTTTATTATCTCTTTTGTGGAATCAGTTGATCCATCATCAACGACTAAAACTTCATGTTCAAATCTATTTTTTTTCAAATAATCCCTAACTTGATCTAAAACTCCCTTTTTCAAATTTTTCTCTTCATTATATGCCGGTATGACTACTGATATTTTCATGGTTTACCACTAGGGTTAGAAATTAACCTATAGATTTTAACACCCTTAAAGTCCTCCATCCAATCAATCCTTGACCAACCAAAAGCTGCCACTTCATACTTGGCGTTATGAGTTGGATCACAAATCGGGTCTTCGCAAACCACAAACAATTGCCCGGTTTTATCAACTGGTAACTGTTTTGGTTTATATCCGTATATATCCAAATAGAATTGATAAGCCAAATCATAGTTGCTTTTAGCTATCAAGGCAAAATTGAAATCCTTATTCTCTGATTTACGTATAATGAAGTTGGCTACAGCTTGAGTCCTTTCTAGCTGATTATTGGGAGGATACTTAAGCGGATTTTTATCTAAGTTGACAATGGTTAACACAACTAGCAACAATGCTAAAACAAGCTTTAATATTAAACCCCAAAGCCGATTCTTAAGATGGAAAATAAATTGAACAGTCCAGCCTAATAAAAGAAAAGGGGCAGGGTTAACAAAACCTAAATAATGGTCATAAATAGATTGCTGATAAAGCGACAGTCCTAACATACCTATTAGCAACCAAACTGTTAACGTAGTAAACGGCCAAGAGGTTTCCTTTTTAAGGTTTTTTATTAACCACCCAAGAGGGAAAATTGTCAATATAGAAAGAGCATAAACTAAAATTGTATTTTCCCCCGCTATATATCTACCTATTAATTTATGGGTGAAAATAGGGATAGATTTCAAAACAGCTAAAAAGGCATTAGGTTGAATCGCCTCTTTATTTGCAAAAAGTTCCGTAATGGCCCGGTAATTTAAAAAATTATACCTAAGATCAAACCAGACAAGCGGCGACATAATCAGCAAAAATGAAAGGATGCCAAGTAGTGTCCCTGACCACAAATTTTTAACGGTTCTGCCTTTGGAATACAATATTGTCTCCAGTATCCACAAGACCCCAAACACAGGTATTAAAATCAAGGCCAGATAATGCATTTGCAAAGCTGCTGCCATTGCTATTCCGGTTAAAATAAACCAGGAAAAATTGGCGCTTGTATGAACTTTATAAACGCCAAAAATTCCCAGCAAAGCAAAAAAAGGAGCTGGATTAGGATTCCAGGAAGAACGGGAATAAATTATAGTGACTGGAGAAATTGTATAAAGGAAAGAAGCTGTTAAAGCAGCTATCCTACCAAACCAGTTTTTGCCCAAAATATAAATCAAAATTATTGTCAATACTCCAATCAAAACATTCATTCCGGCTGCAGCTACCGGGTTTAACCAAAAAATGACCATTGGGATAGCCATCATGTAATAATAAAGGGGACCCAGATAAATATTGCCAATGGAAGTAGGCGGTCCAATTAAAGGTAGGTCGAAGGCAGTCAACATATTCTTCACCACAATTGCATCCCTCCCTTCGTCTCCTAAAAAAGTCATGTAATTTTCCAGTCTATAAAAACGCAAAACAGAGGCTAGACCTAATATCAAAAGCAATAAGATAAATAGTTTTTTTTCATCTTTTAACTTCCACCATAATCTAATTAAATCTAAATAAGATTTAAGAATCACCTTAATATTTGCTCCTGTAGATTTACCTTTTAATCTGGGAAAATGATCTACCCCAACTTGTTCGATAATAAAACCTGCCTTTTTGGTTTTTATTGCCAGCTCGGCATTAATCATTGCCCCTCTTTGTGATTCCAGATGAGGGATTTTTTCCAGCGCTTTTCTTTTGATCATCTTAAAACCGCAGTCAACATCTTTCAAAGTCAACCCAAAAAAGGTCCAAAGAGTTAGTGTCCAACCTTTGGCAAATAATATCCTATGGATGGGATCTTGCCTTTTAATCCTGTAGCCGATAATTAAATCTACTCCATCCAGTTTTTCTAAAAAACGGGTAACTTGAGCAAAATCAAACTGACCGTCACCGTCTGTGTAGACAATGGTATCGTATCTGGAGTTGTATAAACCGGATTTTAGAGCTTCTCCATAACCTAAATTTTTAGGATGATGAATAACTCGGATACGCCTGTTTCCCTTTGTCAAACGATTAGCTACTACTCCTGTGTTGTCCGAAGAACCATCATTGACGATAATTATTTCATAATTGATATTTAATTTTTCTAAAACCCTAGTGGCTTTTTGGACAGTATTTTCTATATTGCCCTCTTCATTAACACAGGGAAAAAATACTGATAAGTCTTTAACCATCATTTCCTAAATTCTTTCTTGTAAATTAGTGTAGCATACCCTTTTTCTATCTGCTATGATCAAAGAATGAGTAGGCAAATCAGGGATTTTTTTATCTTGGCATTGCTCACTTTAGGAGTTACACTATTAGTTTGGTTACCGCATCTTTTATCCGTTCAAGATTTTTGGGGGCTTAACTTTAGTCAGGGTTTTAGCACAATTTATAGAAATTTTGACGGATTGGAATATGTTATCATTGCCAAAACTTTTTATAACGTGCAGGCAATTACCGACTTACACCAATCCTTGCCTGCCGCTTACTTTGCTTCACATTTCCCAGGTTTTTCTATTTTAATTGCTCTTTTTGCCCCATTTTTGGGATATTTAAAATCAATGCTGTTTGTCTCAGTTTTATCTACTATCCTATCAGTCTGGGCTTTTTATGCTTTGCTTCAAGACTTTAATTTAAGCGATCATCCGCTTTTTCTATCATCTTTGTTTTTGATACTGCCGGCCCGTTGGTTAATTGTCCATAGCGTCGGTTCTTCCGAACCAACCTTTATATTATTTATAATTTTAACTGTTTACTTTTTTATGAAATTTGAACAAAGTTTCAAATTACCGTATATTTTTTTGGCAGGAGTTTTTGGATTTTTGGCCCAAATCACCAGACCCCCCGCTATCTTACTGTTTTTCGCCTTACTCTTATATGTTTTAGGAAAATTAATTATCAAAAGAACATCTATCCCGATTACTCAAATCATTAGTACAATCATTCCATTACTGCTGATACCCACCGGGTTACTGCTAATCTTTTATTGGTACTCTATCTCTTATCAAGATTTCTTTGCTTATTTTCATAGCGGAGACAATATTCATTTGACTTTTCCGCCTTTCCAGGTTTTTAATAAGTATCAATTTTGGGTAGGGGATATCTGGCTGGAAGATATAGTTTATATATTTATATTAGGATTTTTAGGAGGGGTTTATTTGCTCAAGAAAAAACTTTACCCGCTGGCCTACTTTGTCTTAACTTACCTTGCTGCCTCCACCTTGATTGCCCATCGGGATATCAGCCGCTATGTTTTACCGATAACTCCTTTTGTGTTAATTGCTTTTGAAAAAGTCTTAACAAGCCGTGAATTTAGGATTATTTTACCGATTATTGCTTTGGCAATTTATCTATATGCTCAAAATTTCTTGCTGCTTAATACTGCCCCTATTGCCAACCTTAACTCCTTTAAGTGATTGAAAATTAGTCTTCTTGACGACGCCAGGTGACAAAGTGATTTACTAAAAAATTCCAAATCATCACGGGAGGAATGGTAGCAAAGAAGTAAAAGTTATTGAAAGCAACTGGTCTACCGAATACATTAACAAATCCATCTCCATAACTCAGATGCAAAAACTTCACAATCAAAACACCAATTATTAATCCTCCAAGGCTTACAATATTAAATATACCCATTTTTTGCCAAATATTTGTTTTTGCTTTACGGTATCTGAAAGTCCAAAAATTATTCAGTAAAAAATTATTTATAATTGCTATCTCTGTAGAAAAAGTTTTTGAAGTCGCAGGAGGTACTCCGAAGAAATTAATAAAAATTTTGTAAAAAAGAAAATCTACCATTGTTCCAACAAAACCTACCAAGCCAAATTTAACTAATGTCTTAGCCCTTCTTGTTATCCTAAAGAAAGGCAAATTTACTCCCCAATTATGTAATCTGGCGTCCAGACAATAAGTAATAATGTCGTAGGTATAGTTGAATACCTTATTTTTTGAGTATCCCTCTAATCTATTTTTAAAAACTAAGGGTACTTCTTTATATTTTGCTCCTGCTAAAATTGCCTCATGCAGAAAAGCCGGCTGGACAATAAAAGTCTGTTCTCTCCAAGGCAACCTGACAAGATTAAGTCTTTTAAAAAGGTCCGGAGTAAAAGCTCTGGCAGAATTTGTTACTTCTTTAATATCCCATGGTCCAACAATAAGGCGATAAAATAAGGATGCGCCATAAGTAAAAAGTTTTCTTATAAAAGATAATTGGTTTTTACCTCCGCTGACAAATCTTGAACCAATTACCAGATTATAACCCTCCTCTTCTACAGCTTTAATAAGACGGACTAAAACATCCGGTACAACTTGTCCGTCTGCATCAAGTTGCGCTAAAATATCGGGATGTAGTTTTTCTAAAGCAAATTCATGCCCTTTAATTAGTCCCACACCTAAACCCGGTTCTGCCTGTATAAAATGGATGCGCTTATTTTTTTTTGCCATGGTTTTAACTATTTTTTCAGTGTTATCCGAAGAACGAATATCATCTGCCACAATAATATCAATCTCCCAGCCGGGAAGATTTTTTTGTTGAACCAGTACTTTCTCTATTGTTTGAGTTATATTTGCTTGCTCATTATATGTAGGAAGAACAACACTTACCCTTTTCATATATTTAACGAGTAGCGGAAAACTTTGCCATATCCGAGTGGATCATAATCCTAACTAAATCCTTAAAGTTGGTCTTAGGCTGCCAGCCTAAAATCTTTCTGGCCTTTGAATAATCACCGTTTAGGGGACCTGTATAAACAGGCGGGACGAACTTAGGGTCTGTCACAATATAGTCTTTATAATCCAGTCCTGCTACAGCAAATGCTTCTTTGCAAAAGTCTTCAACTGTATGAACCTCTCCTGTAGCAATAACAAACTCATCTGCTTTTTCCTGTTGTAAGATTAACCACATTGCTTCTACATAATCGGGTGCATACCCCCAATCCCTCTCCGCTTTCAAATAACCAATTTTTACCTTCCCGTTTTGAACTATCGGTTCACCAAATTCATTAAGAGGTATTCCTTCTCGCTTGTTATTTTTGATACAGGCTACTGCAACCGAAATTTTGCGGGTGATGAAATTAATACCCCGTCTTGGACTCTCATGGTTAAATAATATGCCGGCTGATATAAACTGCGGATTATTCTTGTACCTTCTGGCAATTGACGCCATGTGGTGAGCATAAGCTTTTGCTGCTGCATAAGGATTAGCCGGAACCAGAGGTGTTCTTTCATTTTGCGGTTCCTGCTGAGGTTCACCAAACATTTCCGAAGTAGATGCCTGATAAATCTTGGCATGAGGAACAACTTGACCTGCCCTTTCGAATACCTGGACTGCCCCAACACCGGTTATCATCATCGTCCCAATCGGATCGTAAAAAGAAGCTAAAGGGGAAGATTGTGCAGCTAAATTATAAATTTCATCCGGCTTAAAGTCTAATAAAGCAAGTGCTATAGATTCAGGCCAGTTTAAATCACCGTAATATATTTTTATCTCATGTTTTAAATGCTCAATGTTGTTTGGCTCATTGGCAGCCGTGCGTCTGACAAATCCAGCCACTTCATAACCCTTATCAAGCAAAAGCTCGGTCAGATAAGAACCGTCTTGTCCTGAAATTCCAGTTATAAAAGCTTTTTTACCATTGGCCATACTTGGGTTACTATATCTAATTATGTACAGACGAGTCAACAAGCTGTTTAAAAATTACTAAATCTTCCTCAATAGTATGTAAAATCTGATCCCCAAATTCTTTTTCAAACTTGGCCGGGTTTAACCAGGAATATTGCAAGAGTTTCGCTTTTTTATTTTGGTTGTACTGCTCAAAACTAATGGGACTAATTAAAGAATAATCAGGATGAAAAACTTCAGCTATGGTTTTTGCAAACTCTAAAGATGTCACGCTATCTTTGCTGCTTACATGATATAAACCCAAACTATTTGTTTCGATTAAAGTTTTTAAAGCGTTTGCTATATTATCAACCAGGGTTGGAGTAACTCTTTGATCTTCAATTGCTTTTATAGCATTTCCTTTTTTAAGTTGAGTTAAGAAAAATCTGACTACATCAGATTTCAATTCATAAAAAGGTGAGTAAGGCATAGATATTCTAACTATGGTGGATTTACATCCGCTCTCCAAGACGAATTCTTCACCAAATAATTTAGTCGCTCCATACCAATTTTTAGGATTTGGTACGTCTTCTTCTGTGTAAGGGCTTTCGGATTTCATCCCATCAAAAACATATTCTGTGGAGATATGAATTAAATGTTTATTTAACTCCTGACAAACATCCGCCACATTTTTTGCTCCAATCGCATTAACTTGAAAACAAATACCATCTTTATCCCCTGATTCTCCTTCTGATTTTTCTACATCAGTAATAGCTGCAAAATTGATCAAAACTTCTGCTTCAGAAGCTTGAACAAATTTTGAAAGTGCCGGCTTTTCTAGAATATCAACTTCGGATACAGAAGGGGATTCTATATCAAAATTATCTTTTTGTAACTTTTTAAATCTTGTTCCCACTAAACCGCCGCCGCCAAAAAGTACAACCTTCATGAAAATTTCTCCGGAAATAGTGCTCTTAATTTAGGGTTACTTTTATCTTTGTCAGAAACTATCGGATCCTTAATTGGCCAATCAATTTTCAAATCCGGATCGTTCCAAATAACTGACCTTTTAGTTTGACCGGGGTCAAAAACACTACTGACCGCGTAATGATAAAGAGCTCCATCTTCTCCTACTACTTCCATGGAATTGGCTAAACCAGGAGAAATCACTAAAGTTTTTCTAGGAGTTGCAATCTTCTGATTATCAAATAAAAAAAACTCAACTTTGGCAAAAGTTGGCGAATCAACCCTTATATCCGCAATGGCTACAAAAATTTTACCTGAAAGGGGAGTGATTAATTTATACTGTGGTTCGGCATGCAGTCCCCTTAGTGTCTTTGGCAGATTATAAGTAAAACTGCTCTGTTTAATTACCAGATCGTTTATTCCTAAAGCTTTAACAATATCGTCTACTCTGTAAACTTCTTGATACCAACCCCGCGCGTCCCGATATAATTTTTTTTCAAAAATTAGTAAACCCTTAATGCCGGTTTCAATTATTGTTATATCATCACTGCTAAATCCGTCCATTTACCTATCATATCCTTTTTGGGCAGTTCTATCTATATTCGGTCTTCCCTCTTTTAAGGGCTTCCACCACCACTCATTTTCTTTATACCAGTCAATAGTTTTCGGAAGCCAAATATCAATATCGTGCTTCTTTTCCCATCCTAAGGCTCTCAGTTTGGAGCCATCATTAGCATAACGGAAATCGTGTCCCAGCCTATGCCCAACATACTCAATCATGGACTCATCCATCCCTAAGTAGCGTAAGATGACTCTGGCTATTTCCAGATTGGTTCTCTCTTCTCCCTGAATTAAGTATGTTTCCCCTAAAATACCTTTTTGTAAAACAAAATCTATAGCGGAAGTATGGTCTTCAACATGCAACCACTCCCTGATATTTTCCCCTTTCCCCATTAAAGGCACCTTTTTACCCTCTAGGAGGTTTGTACTAAATCTGGGAACTAATTTCTCCGGGTCCTGATAAGGACCATAATTATTAGCACAATTACTAATTGTAATGGGTAAACCATAGGTTTCAAAATATGCTCTCACTAAATGATCTGACCCTGCCTTAGATGCAGAGTATGGTGTACGTGGACTGTAAGGCGTATTCTCTGTGAAAGGTGAATCATTTGGCCCAAGTTCTCCGTAGACTTCGTCCGTGCTTATTTGATGGAATCTTTTCACCTTAGCGTCCAAAGCTGCATTCAGTAGTGTTGCCGTACCTAAAACATTGGTTTTAACAAACATCAGGGGATCCAGTATTGACCTATCAACATGTGATTCTGCGGCAAAATTTACTGCCACATCAACACCCTCCATGGCTCGTTTGACAACTTGCGCATCCGTAATATCCCCTTTAATAAAAGAATAATTGGAGTTTTCTGCTATAACTTTAAGGCTTTCCAGATGTCCCGCATAAGTTAAAGCATCAAGATTAATTATCTGGTCATCAGAATGATTTACTAACCAGTAGTGTATAAAATTGGAACCGATAAATCCGGCCCCGCCTGTAACCAGTATTCTCATATCTGTATCTTACACTTTTCTCCTACAAAAAGTGACGTTGTAGCCCCTTTACCATTTTTTCCAATCACTTCAGAATCCGTTCCAATTAAACTACTATCCACAGGATGCTCTTTTACATCCAAAATCTTCACTCCGGACATTAAAACACTATTTTTTACTATACTACCAGCTATTTCGCAATTATCAGCAACAGAAGTTAACGGTCCAACTCCCGAATCAGTAATTGTAACATTATCACCAATAATAACCGGTCCAACAACTTTAGAATTTACAATAATACAATTTCTACCAATAGAAGCTTTACCTTCAATTTTAGATGAAGATTCCACTTCACTTTCTACCACTGGCTCCAAGTTATTTTCCAAAAGATACTGGTTGGCCAAAATCCAATCATCAAATTTTCCAGGATCCAACCACTTACCTTTATATTCCAAAACATCAACCCTAAACTGATGATCAATCATCCACTGGAATGCAGCCGGGATTTCATATTCCCCCCGCTCTGAAGGCTTTATGACATCCTCCCCTTTAAAGCATTTAAAAAAAATGCTGTCTGCCAGATAAAGCCCTGGAATAGCAAAATCATGGGGTGGGTTTTCCGGCTTTTCTACATATTTTAATAGTCTGCCCTGATCGTCAAAATATGGTACTCCAAGTCTTCTATTTTCCTTATGGTGAACCATAGTTACCAAACCGTTGGGCTTTTTGGATAAAAAATAATCAACAACCTCTTTAATACCATCAACAAAAATATTGTCCCCTAAATGGAATACGAAGGGTGACCCATCTAAAAATTCCTCACATACTTGAACAATATTAGCCAAACCAATAGGTTTTTCCTGTAAAACATAGGTGAAATTAATTCCCCATCTTGAACCGTCACCTAATATACTTTTTACTTCTTCCAAACCCTCCGGGTTATAAGTGATGGCAATTTCTTTAATGCCGGCATTTGCCACGGTTTCAAGAGGATAGAAAATTAAAGGCTTATTGGCAACCGGGATAAAGTGTTTATTGGTGGAAAATGTCAGCGGCCTCATCCTGGTACCGCGTCCGCCTGTTGGTATGATTGCTTTCAAAGTAACACCCCCATTAAAAGTATTATTGACAAAAGGGCCGTTAAAACATACTCCATATAAATAGAAAAAGTCAAACTCTTGTCAATCTTATGATAAGCAAACGCCCAAAGCAGATAAATTAAAGAGGCAAAAATGACTATATAAAGTGGCGACAATTTAATCATAATATAGCTCCAGGACTTGAAGTAAACAGGGAAGCTGCGGAGATGGATAAAATTGACATATGAGCTATATGATGCGAACTAATCCTGAGCACTCCCCTTCTATACAAGACTAAAAGGTCCAAAGCAAGAAGCGCTCCTATAAATAGGGTTAGACTTATCCCTAAACTTTTTGTGAATATAAATGGATCTATAATAGATTTGGCAGGCGCAATCCTGGCTTCTGAACCTGCCACCAACTCTGGTTTATTTATAAGATCACGGGTGGGCACGGCTATTTGTTTGCCTTGTATTGATACAGCCGGTGTACTAGCCAAAATTTCTGTGGTACCAAACTCCTGCACTACTAAAGTAGTTTTCTGCCCGTTTAATACCCCTTCTACCACAGCTATCCCAATATCTTTGTATTTATTATTTAACAAATTATCTTTGTGTGTTTGAGAAGCCATCCAAGCAGACACCACCTCGTCCGATGAGTAAAAGTTTTTGGCTAAATTTTCCCCGGCATAAGTAAACTTGTATCCGGAACCCAATATAAAATCCCAGGGGGATTTCCCGGAAGGGGCAAAATGAGCCCAATAATTTTCAGCAAACATATTTTCCCCTTTTAATTTGGCAGCTTTATCTAAAGCCTCATTTTCTACTAAAGGCGGCAAGCCAGCCTTTTGTCTTTCTTGATTAGTTAATTCAATTAGTCTTTTCTGATCAATGTTGCCGTTTATCCCCAAGACGCCGGGCTTGGCAAAACCTACAATAGAAAAACCTACCTGTAAAAGAATAAAAAAGAGGACATAAATTAAAATCGCTTCCCAGGAAAGCAAATGAGCTTTTTTGTGTGTATCTTTGTGAGGAAAAAACCAATGTTGCCAATTCTTCATGTCTTGTCATTGCGAGAAGCGAAGCCAAGTCAGACTTGGCGAAGCGACGTGGCAATCTCTAGATTAATCTTGAGATCCTTCGCCATGCTCAGGATGACAAATTTAGTATAGCATTAGTACGAAAGATTTGTCTCCATCTTTTTCCCATTAACAGGTATCCTCAGCGAAAAACCCAAAGCATTAGCCACAGACACCCCTACTCTAAGACCGGTAAAAGAACCTGGCCCTGTTTCTATCTCTATGGCCTCCAATATTCCCCAATTCTGAACGTCCACCCCCGGAGTGACCATTCGAATCAGTTTATCGATTAAAGGTAGTAATACTTGTGATCCATACTCATTTTCCTCACTCAATCTTTTAACCACCCTACCATTATCTTTAAGTGAAACCCTAACTACCTTTTGATCTTTAGTATCAAGATGCAATATCATAATCAGCCATATGCCTAAGATATTAAATTAAACCCTAAGGTTTGGCAACCGGAAAATTCAAATACTCTAAACCAATCATTACTTGGACGAATAGGATATAATTTCTTCATGGAAGAAATACAGACTAAATTAAAAGATTTAAAGGAAAAATTTGACAAAATATCCCAGGCCATTGATCGGGATAAACTGCATACGGAAATTAGGGAGCTTGAGGCCCAGGCCTTAAAAGAAGGTTTTTGGAATAATCCCCAGGAGTCTTCAGTCATCAGCCGTCAGCTGTCAGACAAACAAAAAACATTAACCGCCATGGAAGAATTGGAATCAAGAATCAGTAATGCTCTGGAAATATCCGCTGAATCCTCCATGTTGGATGACTTAAAAAAAGAGATTGAGGAACTGGAACAGATCGTAGATAAACTAGAATTAAAGTTATTCTTATCCAATCCCCATGATGAGTCAGAAGCAATTTTATCGGTTCACTCAGGTACAGGCGGAGTCGAAGCAATGGATTGGTGTGCCATGTTGGTCAGAATGTATCAACGGTATTTTGAAAAAATGAACTGGGAATATGAAATAACTGATGAGTATCCGGGCGAGGAAGCAGGTTTTAAAACAGTCTCAATGATAGTACATGAGCCTTACTCGTATGGTTATCTAAAAGGAGAGATGGGTACTCATAGATTAGTCAGGCAATCCCCTTTCAATGCTGATAATTTACGCCAAACTTCTTTTGCTTTAGTGGAAGTTTTACCTGTTATTGATAATCCGGCTGAAGTAGCAATAAACGAAGTTGAAATAGAATTTGAGGCCTTCAGATCAGGCGGGGCAGGAGGACAAAATGTTAATAAAGTCTCAACAGCTGTCAGATTAAAGCATATTCCAACAGGAATTGTAGTTACCTGCCAGACAGAAAGATCCCAACTGCAAAACAGGGAAAATGCCCTCGCCCTGCTTCGAGCCAAACTTTGGGCTCTTCGACAAGCTCAGGGTGAAAAAATACAAAAAGAACTGAAAGGGAAGACCACCCAAGCTTCCTGGGGAACTCAAATCAGATCATATGTCTTGCACCCTTATCACATGGTCAAAGATCTTCGGACCAATGCGGAAACATCCAATACCGATGCTGTTTTGGATGGAGATTTAAATGAATTCATTGAAGCTGAACTAAAATATTCAGGGTAGACAAATTACTCATTTTGTTGTTATTATATCCTGGTAGGCAGGATAACAAATGGAACAAGTCCAAACACTATCAAAAAACACAATCATCAAAAAATTCATCTCTGCGGATAATCCAAAACGTCTGCTTTTAACAGTCATCGCTGTTTCCGTAGCTTTAGGCACCTTAACAGGCTACATACTTTCAAATAAAGACGGCAAACTGGCAAGCTCAGGTCTCTCGTCCGGAGCTCCTAAAAATGCTCAATCCGATACCAAAACCTTCAGGGATTTTGCTGAGGGTGTTGTCCAAGCCCGCCCTCAACCTTCTGATCTTGCTGAATATGTTGAGGGTACTCACATACTAACTCGGGAAGGAGCAGTTCCGGTCGCTTTAACTTCTTCGGTGATGGATCTTTCCCAATACGAAGGCAAGAAAGTTAAAGTTTTTGGAGAAACCCAAAAAGCCTTGAAAGAAGGTTGGCTAATGGATGTAGGCAGGGTAGATGAAATTAAATGAATGATAATTTTCGAAAACGTCAATAAGAAATATGGACCTAATTCTGCTTTAGAGAATATCAATCTAGAGATAAAACAGGGTGAATTCATTTTCATTGTCGGATCTTCAGGTGCAGGCAAATCCACCTTACTTCGCATTCTTACTAAAGAAGTTATTCCTACCTCAGGTAAAGTGAAAGTAGGCAACATTGATGTTACTAAAATGCAGGATAAGGATGTACCATCGCTAAGAAGGAAGGTAGGGATGGTCTTTCAAGATTTTAAACTCTTAGATGACAGGACTGTTTTTGAGAATGTGGCTTTAGCTTTGGAGGTTCTTGACAAAAGTTATGAGGATATCACTAAAGCAGTCGAACATATACTTAAACTGGTGGAAATCTGGGATAAAAGAAATCTTTTCCCAAGGCAACTCTCAGGCGGAGAAGCGCAAAGAACCGTTATAGCCAGAGCTGTAGTAGGCAAACCGGATGTACTTTTAGCAGATGAACCAACAGGCGATTTAGACCCTAAAACTGCCTGGGGAGTAATACAACTTCTCAATGAAATTAATTCTTGGGGTACTACGGTCGCAATGGCCACTCATAACCAGGAGATAGTGAATACCTTAAAAAGAAGAGTTGTAATACTGAAAAACGGTAACATCGCCAAAGATAGCAAGGAAGGCAAATATGAAATTCATTAATTTATGAAAGGTTAGGAAAATATGAACAGAGCAATTTTGTATACCAAAAGAAATATTAGGAGAACTCCTTTTCAAGCAATTGCCGCCTCCATGATTATGTTTTTAACCTTCTTTGCTTTACTCGCCTTTATTTTGCTGGCCACCGGTTCTGAGATGGCTCTAAAATATTTTGAAAGCAAACCGCAAGTGATCGCCTTTTTTAAGGAAGGTACCACTGATCAGGATATTCATGCTATAGAAACTGCTTTGCAACAAGAAAGTATAGTCACCAACACAAAATATGTTTCCAAACAGGATGCCCTGCAAATTTATCGGGACAGAAATAAAAATGATCCGGCTCTCTTGGAGCTTGTAACAGCAAATATCCTACCTGCCTCTCTTGAAGTTTCGACTCAAACGCCTCAAGATCTGCAATCAGTTGCAGATATCCTAAAAAGGGAACCTGTAGTTTCAGAGGTAATCGTACCTCAAGATGTTGTGCAAACTCTCACTCAAATAGCCGGGATCATCAGAACAGTGGGAGGAGCAACCGTAGGATTTTTGATGGTTTTTGCCATATTGGTTATTGTCATGATTATCGGATTTAAAATTAGGCTGCGGAGGAATGAAATTGAAATCATGAGACTGGTGGGAGCATCATCTTCTTTTGTCAGGAATCCTTTTATTTTAGAAGGGATGTTTTACGGGATAACAGGAGCGGTAACTGCCTGGATTTTAAGCTACGGCCTACTTTGGTATTTTACGCCGTTTTTGCAAGGATATTTGGAAGAAATAAAGTTATTACCGGTTAATCCGCTTTTTATGTTTATACTTTTAACCACGGTTATCCTGGTGTCCCTGGCTCTTGGGAGTTTAGGCTCAATTTTTGCAGTCAGACGATACTTGAAAATATCCTAATGCATCCTGATGAAAAAGTTACTATTCTTCATTTTATCTTTTAGCTTTGTAAGCTTACTTTTCCTCTATACTATACCCTCTGCTAACATAATCATTGCAGAAGATATAGATTACATAACTACCCAACTTCAGGCAAAACAAGCAGAAATCCAAAAATTAGAAGCTCACTTGCAGGATGCCCAAAACCAGGAAAAAACTTTAAAGTCACAATTGAATTTAATAGACGGACAAACTAAAGTTACTACTTTAAAGATTGAAGAAACTAACTTAAAGATAGAAAAGTTAAAAAGAGAAATTGAAAATCTTTCCACAAGAATAAGCAGAATTTCTACTACTTTAGACACTCTATCCGAATTACTTCTAAAAAGAATCATTCAAACTTATAAATACAGTAATACTCTCTCTACTTTTGATCTTATGTTCTCTTCAAAGGGTATTGCTGAATTAATAGAAAGACTAAAATATATCCAAGTCGCCCAAATCTATGATAAGAAAAAACTGTATGAACTACAGGCAACCAAATTAGCCTACAATGATCAAAGACAAGATAAACAAACCAGACAAGCTGAAGCAGAAAAGTTAAATAAGGATTTAGAAACTTATAAAAAACAACTCGGGGAGCAAAAAAAAATCAAAGATGAGCTGTTAAAAGTTACCAAAAATGATGAAGAGCGTTATCAAGCTTTAATTACTCAGTTGCGTGCGGATACAGAATCATTGGCCCGGGCCTTGGCTGGCGGAGGAGTCAGCTTAGGAGAACATAATAAAGGCGATAGGATTGCTGTAGTTGGATCATCAGGTTGTTCTACCGGAGCTCATTTGCATTTCGAAGTTATTACTCCGGCCAAAATCGATAACGGCAAGATAGTGGACAACAGTAACGGAAACATCATAGGCTGGGGAATGGATCATCGCGTAGATCCCAAACCTTATATTGATTCCGGTCAGTTCACTAAACCGGTTGCAGAATACACCGGCAATGACGGTTGTAGTAGGGGCAGTCAATGCCTTAACGGGGACATTTCTACCAGGTTTGGACAAACCTATTATGTATTTAGTAACTCCGGCACTCAACATGGAGGCCTAGATATTGCTGATTATTTCGGAGCCCCAATTTATGCTGTAGAAAAGGGCACTGTTTATGCTTTCCAGGATAGCCAATCCTGCTGGCTCTCAGGTACTCCCGGCAAAGGCGTAGCCGTAGACCATCATAACGGCATGGTCACTTTGTACTGGCATATCCCCTAGTGATACTATTAGGATAGTGAAAAGTAAAGTAATAATTCTTGCTATTTTATTCTTATTAACCGCTAAAACTGCTTCTGCAGCAACTATTAAAATTAATGAATTTTATGCAGCAGGAGGCAGTTCATCTTCCAACCCTGATTGGGTAGAAATTTATAATGAAGGTATGGATATTTCATTGTATCAACTTATTGATGCAGATAATCACAAAAAGGATTTATCTGGTGTAATTTGTACTGGTCATTTTTGTACAGTAGATTGGTACAATCTTCTCAATAAAGACGGCGACATCATAACCCTTACTTCAAAATTGTATCCTGATACATTTATAGACCAAGTAAAATACGGTAATTATGGAGGTATTTCAGCACCAGGTAACGGACAATCTGCTGGAAGAAACCCAGATATTTCTGGAGATTGGATTATTACTTCCTCGTCTACCAAAGGAGTGTCAAATAATACGTCAACACCAACGGCTACTGCAACACCAACTCCCACTATTACACCATCTCCATCCCCTGCACCTACACCATCTTCATCGTTCACCGTTACAAATGTCCCTGCTCAAATAAATTCCGATCAATCATTTAATGTCTCAGTTAATATAACACCTAATACAGCTTACTTTTGTAAAGGAGCTTTTAAAAAAACTGGCAGTTCTAACTATTTTGGGCTGACTAAAGTTTCCGGCAATTGGATAAAAAACAGCAGCAGTTATACTAACCAATATTTGTGTACAAATAACTTTGATTTGGAAATTAAACCAGATATTGATGACTCAGGATATACAGGCAGTGGGGATTATATATTTAAAATTGGAAGTTATGATAAAGATGGCGGAAATCTGATCTGGAGCAATGAAAATATAATAAAAATTAATAACATTGATACTTCTGATCCACCAATCCAAACAACTACTCAAATTATTCCTTCTGCAAACCCTGCTAATTCTGTCTCCCGTATACTTGCGTCTTCCACTCCAAAGTCTAATCTTCCACTGAAAAATACTTACCGGATTGCCTCTGTTGCTGCAGCCACTGCTTCTGCCACACCGGAAGGAAAAGTTGAAATAAAAAATCAAAAGCAAATAAATCCGGTTGTTTGGGTAGGACTGATTTTCATATTTGCCGGAGTTTCATCAATAGGATATATTTACATAAAGAAAAATGCAAAAATACATATCCCATTCCGCAGATGAAACAAAAAAGCTAGCTCAGCGCTTGGCTCAAAACACTCAAGCTCGCATCTTTGCCTTAACCGGAGATTTGGGCGCAGGTAAAACTATCTTTGTCCAAGGCTTTGCTCAAGGATTAGACATTAAAGAAAAAATTATCTCCCCCACATTTGTATTAATCAGGCAACACCATATTCCTAATACAGATAAAACCCTATATCACATTGATCTGTACCGTTTAGAAAAAGAAGAAGATTTTAAACAGTTGGGACTTAAGGATTTATTAAATGATTCAAATCATTTGATATTAATTGAATGGGCAGAAAAAATAAAAGGTTTATTACCAAAAATGACTACCTGGATATATCTGGAAACAGCTAACCAGAATTCCAGACAAATAACTATTGTATAAAGATTTCTTTTCTCACTTCTACTTCAATTGAACCTAAAACCTCCCTTGAAACAAATTCCATATCCTTAAAATCATTTTCCCAGGTAACTCTCATTTTTATCCTATCCGGTTCTTTTATTAAGAAAACCAATCCTGAAAAATTATCCTTTCTGCCCTGAAATTTATCCTGACTTGGAATATAGGCTGGTTTATTAGGAGAATATACGTATTCCCCCGGAATATATCCATAAGCTTTACGACCATACCACCAAAACAGATACTGATACGGATAATCATAAACAGAAGGTAAGTAAGTATAAACCTTAAAATTTTGGCCATTGGCTGTTTTGTAAACATAATCAATTGCTGCAATTTCATTTTTGTATAAGGAAGGATCTGAATTAGGTTTTCCTAAATCATTGGTAAAAAAATTAAAAAGATTAGTTATTCCAAACAAAACAATAAGAAAAGCGATACTTACGGATACAATATTCCCTAAAAGTCTAAAATTCATTAATTCTTTTAAAATGAAAGCAGTGAAAATAATTGAGGCAGCCATCGACCCCCCCCAATGCCAAGGATTAACATTAACCGGTAAAATAAGATATCCCAAAAATGGGATAACTACATATACTAATGCAATAGTAGCTACTAAATCCTTTTTACCTTTTAATCTAAAAAAACGGATTGCGACAAAAACAGCCAATAATAAAATTGCCATTGCTAAATTTTTTTGATTTAGCAATGTAGGTACAAATGTATTGAAAAAACCTTGGCTAATACCAATTATCCTATCAGTTAAATTAAAGCTTACATGGCCCTGTGACAAAAAGTTCATTACTGATTTACTCATAATAAACTGGTGCCTTAAATCAAAAAGTAATTGAGGAAGCAATGTTAAAATAAAAAGACTTACTCCAATCCAAAAGAATTTACTTTTTACTAATTTAAATTTCTTTGTTATAAGCATGCTTGTTAAAATAACAAGCGGAGTAAAAACTCCGAAATTCATTTCAAAGTTAAAAAATAATCCTGCTAAAAACCAGGTAGAAATAATGTGCAAAGCTTTACCCTCTTTCATATACGTTGCCAGAAGATAAATAAGGGAGTCAAAAGAGTAACAGGATTGGGATTAAAAGCATATAGATTTGTTAAAACAATGTAATCTGCAGCTACCCACAAAGCACCAACCGGAAAAATTAACCACCAATTCCATTTTGCAACCAGTTTAAGTAAGAAAAAGCCGCCAACCACCCACAGCCCTATTTCCATAATAATCGGTCCATAGGGATCCCCCCCCGCTTAAAAGAAAAGGTATTGCTAAAAGATAATACCAGCCGGGACCGTTGAAGAAACCCTCGATAGCAGAAGTGGGACCGGTTAATCTAAATTTGTGCAAAACCACCATTTCTCTAACATCCACCATGTCCCTGGCATTATCCATATTAAACAGGAAACTACCGTTACTTATCAGAGATAATCTATAAATAATTCCTATGATTAAAATAATTATTATTGTTTTATTCATATCGGTTTTCTAAATTGTAATCTTAACTGTCCATATGAAAATTCTTCTATCAAACTAGTTTTACTATTTTCAGCTCCGATTTCCCAATTGAATCTGTCTTCGGGAATTCCAACGTGTGGCTCCATTACAAAAAATGTTTTAGGCAAAGGGATATCAATTTGTGCTAATAAACCGTCCCCTAAAAGCCCAATTTGATTGTGTCCATAAAAGCTTGGTATGTAACCATATTTATTTTTTCCATACCAGGAATAAAGATATGCCCAGGTGGTATTTGTCCAAAGCGGAAGAGTTAGGCTGTTAATAGAAAAAGGCTGACGATTAGCAAGTTCATAAGTTTTATCTATTAAACTCAACTCATTTTTTAAATTCATATCATTTGGAATCACCAGGATTATTTGACCTGCCGGAGAATATTTCAAAATTGCATATAAATTAGAACTTACAATTAAAATAAATACTAATACTACAATTGCTTTATTAAACTTTATTAAATCTTTAAACAAAAATAGCAATCCTAAAATTGCCGGAACAATTAGACCGACATTTGCATAAGTATTGGTATGCCCTCCGAAGATAAAAATTAATAGATTTGAAAACAAACAAAATAATAAATATCCGTTTTTTTTTATAGAAAAAATTACTAAGAAAGTTAAGATTCCTCCAAGAAAAACATTAATAGGTATAAAGTTATAAGTAAAAAGCTCTACTACTTTATTTATGTAATTTATCAGTAGTTCACTAAACTGGGGACGGAAATCAATTTGTGAACCTGCTGAAATACTTAAAAAGCCTATTGCTGTTTGAAATAAGCTGTTAAATTTTATTGCAGAAATCAGAAAACTGCCAAGTCCCAAAAACCCAATTACTATTGATATAAAAATAGCGGATTTGTTGGTTTTAATCTTAAAAATAACACCAAAAACGGGTATTAGAACTAAAAGATAGATTAAAAAAAATTGAAACTGTGCGGAAAGGGCCGCCATAAACGTTGTAAGATACAAACCCCAAATATTTCCCTTTTGCCAAACCCTTAAGAAATAAAAATATAAAGCAATAGTAAGTACGGCAGGAGCAGGATTGGAAATCCATGAAGCATATTGTATTGCTTCAAAAGATATTACATAAAGGAAACCAGCCAGTATAGCCCATTTAGAATTTCCCAGTAAATCCCTGGTCAGCAACATCAGGGGGATAATAACAAGTGAATTTAAAAGTGATAAAAATACTGCTACTACCCTGGGATCCCCGCTACCCAAACCATAAAAGGGTGATATTAGATAATAATATAGTGGCCCATGATAAAGACCTACAGTCGAAGCGGGAGGACCCTGTATTTTTAAATCATTATTTTGCCAAATTTGTTTCGCCACAAAAGCATCTCTGGCCATATCATAATGAAAGGATACCGATCCTGAAAAGATAAAGGGGATACGTAAGATAAATGAAGCTATAATAAATAAACCTAACAAAAGCTTAAACATCATCTCCATTTAAACTTACTATTTTAAACTTTGCAATAAGCATTATGGTAGAATCTTATCTATGCGTATTTTAGTAACCGGAGGCGCCGGTTTCATAGGTTCACACGTCCAACGTTTACTGTTAGATAATGGCCATCAAGTTACTGTAGTTGATGATTTATCAAAGGGCCGAAAAGAATTAGTCGATTCAAGAGCCGCCTTTGTTCAACTTAGCCTGTCAGATCAGAAAAAAATGGAAGACACTCTCCCTGGTCATGACGGAGTAATCCATATGGCTTCTTTCATAGAAGTAGGTGAGTCGGTAACAAAGCCTGTGGAATTTGTAGAAAATAATATTGTTGGAACTGTTAAATTACTTGAGGCAATGAAGGCCACAAATGTCAAAAAAATTATCTTTTCATCCAGCGCATGCGTATATGGAAAACCCACTAAAATCCCTATTACGGAAGAAGATGCGCTAGGTCTGCAGGAAAATCCTTATGGTCTAACCAAAATCAGCATGGAACAGTTTTGCATACTTTATCATAACCTTCACAATTTTGACGTCACTATTTTGCGCTACTTTAATCCTTATGGTCCTGCAGAATTACATATACCGGAAACTCATGCCATCCCGAATTTTATTCAAGCCACCCTAAATAAACAGCCTATTCCCCTTTTCTGGAAAGGGGAACAAATCAGGGATTTTATTTATATAGAAGATTTAGCGGCCGCACATATTTTACCTTTAAACCAAACAGGACTCCATATATATAATGTAGGAACTGAAACAGGTTCCAAGGTGATTGACGTGGTGAACAAAATATTTGAGATAGCGGGCTATGAGGTTCCGATTGAGGATAAGGGAGAAAGAATGGGTGATGTCCCCCAGCTTATCGCCTCTTCCCGGAAGATCAAAAGTGAGCTGGGCTGGAGTGCAAATGTAAATTTAAAAGAAGGTTTAGAAAACACTATTGAATTTTTTAAATCCCAAACTTCTTAATACCTTCCGCTCTTTCCTTTTTTCCACTTAACTGAAAAAAGAAACGGATAAAACATATCCTCTTTCTCGTTAATAGTTAAAGCATTGCTCTCATCTTTTGTACTGAATTTCAAATCAGGTACATCTGAGATAATAGCAATAGGTTGACTCTCAGCTCCTTCTCCCATTTCCAGTACAGCTGCAGTGGCTAAACTGTCAGCTAAATTAGAAGTCTCCATTCTAAACTCTCTACCAAACAAATCAGGTGTTCCTCTGTAATCTTTTAAAGGCTTAAGCCCAAAATAACCAATTGCTATTCCAACCACCCCTCTTCTTAAAGGTATTAATCTTGAATCGGTAATAATTATTCCTAAATTTTTAACCCTAAATTTTTTTCTTAAAAATTCCCAAATTTTCTTTGCCGATCGCTGAGGTTTTTCGGGCCAAAGTATGTAATAATTTGCGCCATTGCTTTCATCAACTCCCGAAGAGGCAATCAACATATTGTTTTTAATGGTATGCAAAATCCATCCGCCTGGTGACATCTCTCTTGGGATATATTTATCTGCTTCTTTTATAGCTAATTCGTCTTTAGTGATTTCGGAAAAAGGTATACATCTACCTTCGCTTATAGAGACCACCTTGGAGGTAACTGCCACAACAGAACTCTCGTTTAAAATTTTGATATTAGCTGAAAGTAACTCCCAAAGATTATCTTTAGGCGGTAAGAATTTTCTAGTCTTAATTGCTTGAACTAACATAACGCAATTGATATTATCATCTAGATGCGTAAATTGCACTTTTTAATACTGTCTTTGATTTTGTCGATCGGACTATTCTTCCGCACTTATCAAATTATTGAAAGATTTGAATTTGCTCATGATGCAGATCTGTATTCCTGGATTGTTAAAGACATTGTTGTAAATCATCACTTCCGTTTAATTGGCCAGCTAACTTCCGCTCCTGGTATTTTTATTGGGCCTTTATTTTATTATTTATTGGTTCCCTTCTTTATTTTAGCTAAAATGGATCCAGTCGGTGTTCTTATCCCCAGTATCATTCTTGGCATTTTTACAATGTTTAGTTACTACTATGTTTTTTCCAGATTGTTTAATCAAGAAATAGGATTAATTGGAGCATTTTTATATGCGGTTTTACTTGCAACCATCGGTTCTGACAGGTGGGTAGTACCTACCGTAACTTCTTCAATTTGGTCTATTTGGTATTTCTTTATTATTGTAAAATTTTCCCAGAGAGATTTTTCCGTACTGCCCTTTTTGGGAATTCTTATTGGACTAATTTGGCATATTCATATAGCCTTGGTACCCATCCTAATTACTATACCGATAGTTTTAATCCGCACCAGAAAAATACCCGGTCTGAAACAAATTATAGGATTTCTGTTAATTACTCTTCTTGCATCATCCCCGTTTATTATATTCGAAGCAAGACATAATTTTTCTCAAACAAGAAGTATGTTTAATAATTTTACAGCCAACTTTGGTATGGATAAAAACATTTCAGAAATCAAAGAACTAGTATTGGGTAGTCAAAACAATAATGCAAAATTAAACTTAGATCCTGCATCTAAATTTTCGCTTGAAGTTGAACCACAAACTCCCAAAATAGGCGATACTGTAAATTTAAAAATAACAACGAAGAATCCTAAATATTCAACACTCGTTATTATAACCGATTGCGGCAACCCTAAGCAATTTGAGATTGGCAGCATTACTGCCGTGTTTAAATGGTCAACAGTAACTTGCTCAGAAGGCAATCATAAAATTATTGCCATAGCCAGAACATCTACAGATCCGCCTTTAAAAATTATATTCGATAAGTTTATTAACGTTCTCGGAAAAGAAAATACAAATATTAATAATTTATTTATCTTTCCATTGCACCTTCCCGGAACGATTCAATACATAGTCACGATCGTTATATTGCTTTCACCGCTATTTGCATGGAGAATGAAATCGTTAACAACTGATCAATTTTTAATCTGCTACGCTTGGATTTTAGCGGTTTTTCTTTTCTTTAGTTTTTCTTCAATTATAGTTTCGGAATATTACTTAGCATCAATTAGTGTAATATTTATTTCAAGTATCACTGTAATTTTACATAAGATTTATCAGATAAAACCCCTTGGGCAATATTTCATTCCTTTTCTGCTTTTTTTACTACTCACTAAAAACTTTCTTTACTATATCAGTCTTGAAAATTATGATAAAGGTTATTTAGAAAAAAAAGCATTGGTAGAATACATTGCCAAAGATATGCAAGAAAACGATTATCCTTGTATAGGAATTAGCTATATTACCGCTCTTGGAGAAAATACCGGTTTTAGGTATTTGTTTTATATCAATAAAATACACTTAATTCATCCGTCTTTGGATGTACCGGTATACAATATATTTATTCCGGAAGAATTCTCTCAAGATAAAACTAAACAAAAGTTTGGCCATATTGCAGTCACTACACCAACTAATGCACCACCAAAAGAAATCATACAAAAAAGTTGTCAAACTCCTAATACGAATTTAACTGACTCTATGCTTGGATATACTGACTAAAACTGTTCCTCTTAATTTTAATTGTTTAATGATAATGGGTAATAGCGGTAAAAGATCACTGGCAAAGGCTCCTGCATTACCAATTTTTTCCCTCAAAATTTCACCCGCTTGTCCATGAATGTATACTCCCACACAGGCAGCCTTAAAAAGATTCAATCCCTGAGCAATTAGTCCGGCAATTACTCCGGATAAAACATCTCCCGTACCGGCTGTAGCAAGTAAGGGATTTGCAAATGGACTAATAGCCACCTCTGCAGTGGGAGCGGCAACCACAGTGTGCGCGCCTTTCAAAACTACCACCTGATTCCATTTTTTAGCAAAATTTCTGGTAATATTTACCCGTTCTCTCTGGATATCATCAATAGAAATACCTGTCAGTCTTGCCATCTCTCCGGGATGTGGGGTTAAAACCACTTGCCCCTTTAAATCACTCCACCAATTATTGATTTCTGATAAGATATTCAATCCGTCTCCATCTATCAATGCATGCTGTAATTTCTCTTTTATTAGTTTTTCCACTAAGCTTTTGGTTTGTTCATCCTGGCCTAAACCCGGACCAATCAGTAAAACATCATAATCAGATAATTTTGCATAAATTTCTTTTTTGGAAGAAAATGTCACCTCAGGCAATTTCCTTGAAACTATTGTTTTAACAGACGGATCAGTCGCTAAAGTTACGAGTCCTGCTCCCACCCGGTAAGCTGCTGCACAAGCAAGATATGCTGCTCCCGGATAATTTTCTGATCCGGCAAAAACTAGAACTTTACCAAAAGTCCCTTTATTCGCATCCTTTGGCCTAACCGGCAATCTTTCTATCACCCATTTTTTAGTTAACACCATAGAATTTAAGTTGATCCAGTTGGGATTTTGTTTGATGATCAATTCTGTAAGGCAAGATAAAAAGCCGGGTTTGACCACTATTTCTTTTAAGTTCTTTATACTGATAAAGAAATTTCCCCAGGTCTAAACCTTTACAATCATCACAATAAAAGAAGGTCGGCGGATTACTATTAAATGATTCAAGTATTTTTTTATTAAGCTCTGGAATACCACTCATCCAAGCGTAATAACCAAAAAGTTTAGGTAAGTGAGGGGTATCAGCTTGCCAGTAAACAAGCCAGTCATCAGGGGAAACAAAAATAGTATCATCAGGACTTTTCATAATTTTAATAATCTGGCCCACATCAGTATGTGTCGAGTAATTTATTGTATATTCTTTTTGTAAATCTTTCTTTACTAAGAAAAGACCTTTTGCGTAATTTAAACTCACTACAATAGTCAAAATGATAATTAAACTAGTAAGGGCTTTAAACAAATAATTTAACGCTCTAAATCGCTCCAGAGAAATTGCAACGGTAATAAAAATAAAAACACCATACCAGGGCAGCAAATGAAAACCTCCGGAGTTACCAATTCCGGGATATACAAATCTTATATTACTTAAGGCCAATAAGACTATTATTAATATTGTCCTTGCTATCTTACCCAATTTCAATAAATAATACAGATTTATTATAAAAAGCAAAGACAACAACCTAACTACCCAAAGAGTATAAGTTGTATCTGTCTTAATTAATGAAAATAGCGGCGTGATTAAAGCTTTTAATATTGTCACTAACCATGATTGTTGATCGTATGATGCATGATATTGCGGAACAGTATAGACAAGGTTTAGATATAAATAGTTGTATAAAAAACCTGTTAAAGAAGTATCTTTCGCAACAAATAAAATAACTACTAAAATACCCGAAAAAAGAAAAAATAAGTTTGTTTTAAAATTATTCCTTAAACGGAATAACAAAAATAATCCTAGAAAAACTAATGCCGGCCAAATCGGGCCAAGCGTAAAAGCTGCTAAAGTTAGCAGGACTCCCAACAAGATAACGTAAAATTTGTTTAAAGGTTCTTTGAAGATAATCACTCCAACACTAAAAATAAACGGATAAACTACTATTGCTTCCGCTAAAAAAAGGGTTCCAAACATATAGCTTTTTGTTAATTCATAAATAACCACAAATACAAAACCGCTCATTCCAAAAAAGAAAACTAATAAAACCGCCCAGATACTGGACCAAATAATAATTGCGTCCCTGTGGACAGTTAATAAAGAAAAGGTGGTATTTGGTTTTCTAATCTCCTGTACTAAAGCACTGAATATATGGGTAACCGGCTGGTGGTTGGTGATGATATCATCATAAAGAATTTCCCCGCGCGTCAGATATTTCCCAATGGCAAAATTATATTGCTCATCAACAAAAGGAAAAGACATAGCAATTCCCCTGTATAAATACCCCATCGCTAAAAGAAATAGTATTGTTAGTACCAACAAAATCAAGTGGTAACGTTTGTGCTTACGTCCACTCCCACACCAGCATGGACCATTTCTGCCTACTTTTCCGAAAGTACCCTTATTAGCATTTTTCGGCCTTTTAGGTAACCGCTTGATAACCCAGTCTTCAGTCAGCTCATTCATTGGGACTTTCTTTTATCCGCCAAATTTGGGCATTCGCATTCTCATAAATTAGTTCTACGTTATAGTCACCGGGAGAAAAAGGCAACTTTTCCGTATAATTTTCATATTTAACAAGATAAATATAGCGTGCATTCAACTTATCCAGTTGCTTTTTGCCTTGCGGTCTATTTTCAGCAATAAAAATTGAGCGGTTATAGAGAATCGGTTTTTGGCTGATTTGACCAACATACCCCCTAATATTCGCAAAGGCCGCGCTCATATAACGACTATGCCAAATACACCTATAACAGGTTTGATCATAAACTATAACCTTACCCTGCTTTAAGGATTTCAAATGCAAAAGAGCATCCATTTCTGCCTGGCTTACCGAATAGGTAGTCAGCTTAGAAATAACCAGTAAAACCGACCCAACTAAGAGGACCACAAAAATAACCTGAAAAACTCTTTTGCGGTATAACTTAAATCTATAAATCACAAAGAGAAAGACAACCAATGTTAATAAAATAGTCAGTAATCTTTTTTGAGTATTTGGTTTAGACAAATTATAGCTGTTTAATACATAAAAAAACTGAGGAGGCAGATCGCGGAAAGTTAAACCTTCAACAGGAGTTAACCAATGCTCCACAAAGCTTATTCTAGTAAAATTTGGCAGATTTCTAATTTTTACAAGATCTGACTCGCTGATGGATAAAGGTATATTTTGGCTACGGAGGAAAAAAGTTATCTTATCCGGCTCTAATATTAAAAAGGGGTTGTTATCAAAATAAATGGATACTTTTTGACTGTTACCGATCCTGGAGAAAATTCCTTTTGTAGGAATACGCCAAACGCTTTGCGGATCACTGGTTTGGTCAATTAAGGAAGGGGTATTTATATATAGGTTAAGTTGAGTATTAGGTGTAAGGTAAAAAGGTTCTTGAAAATTATCCTGATAAACTCTCCAATCAATAATGCTTAACTGCTGATTTTTTTGATTATAAGTTAGACCGATACGGTAAGCTGAGGATTGATACCAAATTGATTTTATTGCTTGACCCAATAAATCATCTGTCTCAATTACATGCGCCGGAGAAAAACCGGTAAAAGTCTGTCTGTACCAACCGCTAAATTCTTTCATATTACTAAGGACTATTTTGTCTTGATAACTAAGTCTTTGTATAATATCCAATTGCTTGGCATACAGATTATGATAACTATCTTCGGGGAAGTCTCCTTCTAACCCCAGAGTAATCTGACCAAATTGGTTATAATGATTTAAGGCGAATAATTTAATTAGTTTTTCATAGTAATCTTCGGACAAATTCCGAGTGTAATAATCCTGTGTGCTGTAAGAACTGGCTCTTTCCCCGCTATAACCGTTAAAAGGATCCCTGGCTGCCCATTGAAGTAAGACAAGATCTAATTTTGTCTCAATATTTCTGGCCGGCATGCCGGCATGATTCTTACTTGGATAAAAAGGAACAGACCAATATTGCCCCCAAAGGGAATAACCATCTGTTTCAAATTGGTCAGCACAACCAAGGGAAGAGGTAATTTCATATTTTTCCTTCATGTAACCTAAGGAAAAACTATCTACCCACCAAGCGCCAACTGACTTCGGGTAATATCCAAAGTCAGATTTGAACTTTTCAAAAACAGTATCAATCAATTTCTTTCTATCTTCCTGGCTATATCCACTCAAAAAAACCGAGTTTGATCTATGCCATGAATCGGTTTTGTTGTATTTAACAGCTGCGCTTTTAGCAAAATTAGGTGTTACTTCCAGAAAAATTCCCAGATCTTGCCGATGATCCATTTGCCTGGCTAAAAAAGTAACCTGCTGATTTTCCAATACATCATAAGTAAAAAGCCAACTTGCCGGCAGATTTCTTTTTGATACTTCAGAGTACTGCGATGCGAAGCTTTTAGCCGGATCTTTTGTGTAAACCGAAATTCTCACCGGGTTTACCAGAGTTATAAATGAGCTGTTGTCTTGATTATTTTGGGCAAAAACCAAACTTGGCACAAAAAAAAATATTAAAGAAAAATAAATTAGAGTAAATATTATTAGTTTGGATAATGACATTTTTTGTACTTTTTGCCGGAACCACAATAGCACGGATCATTTCTGCCAATTTTTCCGTGAGCTTTAGTCAACTGTCCATTACCTCCGTAAGTTTCCTGGGCAATCACCTGACCTTCCCTCTCAATGGTAACCTTGGTTACGGAATCTTGAGATCCCCCGCTTGTTCCAATTTCTCTTGCCTCCGTTTCCACTCCGACTTCAATTTCCGGATGCTTTTCTTCCACCACCACCTGTTGCGGTTGAGGATTGGGAGCTTGACCTTGCACTGCCACCTTATAGATTCTATGGACAATTCCATAATCTATCTCCACCATTAATTTCTCAAACAACTCAAACCCTTCTCTTTTGTATTCAATTAACGGATCTCTTTGAGCGTAACCTCTTAGCCCTATCCCGGAACGCAAATCATCCATCGTATCCAAATGTTCAATCCACAAAGTATCAATAGTATTTAAGTAAACAAACACTTCCATTTGTCTTGCTACTTCTTGTCCGACCTGTGCTTCTCTCTGCTCATAAAAGTTCGTAATCAATTCTGTCAGGAACCTTACTAACTCTTGGGGGTCTGATATTTGTGAAACTTTTATTTGTAAATCCTTTTGACTTGCTTCATCTAAAGGTGCAATTGTACAAAATTCTTCAACTATTTTTTGATAATCAAGTCCGTTTTCTGAATTAATAGTTACAATACTACTCAAATCTTTTGCTATTTTTTCTAAAATATCTTCTTTTAAAGAAATATCTTTACTCTCTGCTGTTTCCAAAACTTTCTTTCGGACTTCATAAATAATTTTTCTTTGCTGGTTCATCACATCGTCATATTCAACGGTGTGTTTTCTGATATCAAAGTTGTGCCCCTCAACTTTTTTCTGAGCTCCTTCAATTGCCTTAGAGACTAAGCCATGTTCAATCGGGGTATCCTCCGGCATTTTTAAAAAGTCCATTACTTTAGATACTTGTTCTCCGCCAAAAATTCTCATCAAATCATCTTCCAAGGAGACAAAAAATCTTGTTTCTCCCGGATCTCCTTGGCGGCCGGAACGACCTCTAAGCTGGTTATCAATTCTTCTTGATTCATGCCTTTCAGTGCCGATGACATACAACCCGTCTAATTTATTGACATTCTTGCCCAAAATAATATCTACTCCACGACCTGCCATATTGGTGGCAACAGTGACTGCGCCTTTTCCGCCGGCAAGAGAAATAATTTCTGCTTCTTTTTCATGATTTTTCGCATTCAGTAAAGCATGTGAGATACCCTTTCTTTTTAAAAGCTCTGATAAAAACTCATTTTTTTCTATTGATGTAGTACCTACCAAAACAGGTTGGCCTTTTTCATGTAAATCTCCTACTAAATTAGCAACAGCTGTATATTTGGCGTCTTGAGTTTTATAAATAGTATCCGGATGATCAGCCCTGATCATCGGATTATTGGTCGGGATAACCACGACCTCAAGCTTATAAATCTTGTTAAATTCCTCTGCCTCGGTGGCCGCAGTACCTGTCATGCCGGCTAATTTTTCATACATCCTAAAATAATTTTGGAATGAGATGGTGGCTAAAGTTTGCGATTCCTGTTGAATCGGCACTCCTTCTTTTGCCTCAATTGCCTGGTGCAATCCTTCCGAATATCTTCTGCCCGGCATCAATCTGCCGGTAAACTCATCAACAATAATCACTTCGTTATCTTTGACTATATAATGCTTATCTTTTTGGAATAAGGTTTTCGCCTTTAAAGACTCTTCCAGATGATGCAGGGTAGAGAAATCTTTTTCATAAAGATTATCTACTCCCAACATCTTTTCTATCTTTAATATGCCGTGTTCTGTCAAATGTGCCGTATTGGCTTTTTCATCAACAACATAGTCGGAAGGGGAAAGGCCATCAATAATTTTGGCAAATTCGAAGTATTTTTCCGTTGCCTCCCTGGCAGGCTGAGAAATAATCAAAGGAGTCCTGGCTTCATCAATTAAAATAGAATCGACCTCGTCAACCACGGCAAAAAAATGACCTCTTTGACTTTGATCAGCTAATCTAAAAACCATGTTATCCCGCAAATAGTCAAAGCCAAATTCATTGTTGGTTCCATAAGTAATATCTGCCTCATATGCTTCCTTTCTGGTAACCGGCCTTAGATGCTGTAACCTTTTATCCGCATGCGAAGAATCCTTAAACTTAGGATCATAAATATATTGAGTATCGTGCACTATGGCAGCACAGCTTGCTCCTAAAGCATAAAAAATCGGTCCCATCCAGCCGCAATCCCGCCTGGCCAGGTAATCATTAACTGTAATAAGATGCACGCCTTTTCCGGCCACGGCGTTTAGAAACAAAGCAGGGGTAGCAGACAAAGTTTTACCTTCACCGGTTTTCTGCTCGGCAATTCTGCCTTGATGCAAAACAATAGCCGCCAAAAGCTGTACATCGAAATGGCGCTGTTTAAGATTTCTTTTGGCAGCTTCCCTAACACAGGCAAAAACCTCCGGCAAAAGCTCATCTAAGCTTTTTCCCCGTTCATGTTGCAGTTTAAACTCTGCAAACTTGCCTTTTAATTGTTTGTCTGTTAATTTGGAGATTTTTCTCTCTAAAGAGTTTATAACCTCAATCAGAGGCCCTAATTTATTAAGCTGTCTCTCGTTTGAATCCAGTAGTTTACCTAATATCCCTAACATATTTTGTATATTATATGTGATACTTACGATAATTTCACCTTCAACAATTGACAATCTGCCTACTTTTCTAATACACTGTATATTGCAGGTAACTTGCCCTAATGGATAACTCAAATAACACAAACTGGCCCAATGATCCAAATCCCACTCCGCCTACTTCGGGTTCACCAATACCCGATTTGGCTCCTACACCAGGAACTACAACTCCTTTAAGTAGTAACTCACCATGGTCAACACCTACTCAACCCTTATCATCTCCAACTTTCCCTACCCCTTCTATGCCTTCGTATACCGACCCTGCACAAACTCAATCCTTTACTTCGCCAGCCAATCAAAACAATACCCCTACCCAAGCAGCGATTACCACGGAACAACCAAATTCACCAACACCCCCATCTATGAACACTTCCCCTTTGGATAATCCATGGGGAGCGCCATCACAACCGCCAGTAATTGATGGACCTACTACGCCTCAACCTACTTGGATGCCTAACTCCAGTGAAACAATAGCCTCTAATGCAACAATTAATCCTCCCATTTCTCCGCAACCTGCTCAAACAGAGACTCCTTTACCGGTTGATAATGCGCCAACTGATTTGTCTCATTTACTGGGTAATAATGCTCTGGCAACAAACGAGCCAGTCAGCCAGCCTCTTGCAGAAACATTAGTTGTCCCGCCAAATGCCTCCCCTGAAGTACCTAATCTGCCTATGGAACCCCGCAAGGGGATACCCAAATGGTTAATCGGAGTAGGCATTAGTCTGCTTATTGTTATTGCCGCTGCCTCTGCCTATTTTATCCTTGGTATTGGCCAACCTTCTAAACAAACAACTTCTATTCCGGCAGAAGTAGCACAACAAACTATCAAAACAGCGCCACCGATAAACCCACCTGCCTCGACTCCTCCGGAGAATCAACCGACTGCAACCGGTTCAGCCAGTTTTGGCGAGTTACAAGAGGGTAACCAACCCCAGCAAGCCACCTCTGCAGCAGAGCTTCTACGGCAAAGACAACAGGGACGGTAAATCTTACTTGGGGTTAATCACAGAAAATCCGGTGTATTTTTGCAGCGCTTCGGGTATCTTAATTGATCCGTCTTCTTGTTGAAAATTTTCTAATATGGGAATCAAAATTCTGGGTGAGGCAACAGCTGTATTATTTAAAGCATGACAAAATCCCACCTTGCCATTTTCGTCTTCATACCTGATTTTCAGTCTCCGTGTTTGGAAATCCAGCACGATCGAGTTTGAATGTGTCTCGCCATATCCACCCCTTGCAGGCATCCAAGTTTCTATGTCATAAGTTAAAGCAGCTTTTTTACCCATATCCCCTGAAGACAAACAAACCACTTGATAGGGAAGACTGAGCATTTGTAAGATTTCCTCACTATTTTCTTGCAGCTGCTCAAAAAAGCCTAAAGACAACTGCTCATCTGCTTCACAGAGGACAACCTGCTCTACTTTATAGAACTCGTGTACCCTGTATAAACCTTTAGTGTCTTTTCCGTATGATCCAATTTCTGTCCTAAAACAAGAGGATAACCCTACATATTTTTTAGGTAAATCCTTCAAATCAAAAATCTCGTCTGAATGCATCGCCATTAAAGGAATTTCGGCAGTACCCACCAGGAAATCTTTATCTCCCACCCGATATGTATCCTCTTCGCCCCAAGGAAATTGCCCTCCCCCAATTAACGCAAATCTTCTATTGACTACAGGAGGCAGTATGGGGTGGAATCCTTTTTGAATCAAATGATCAAAAGCAAATTGTAAAATAGCCCAATGAAGTTTGGCGCCCTCATTTTTTAGAAAATAACCCCTAAAACCTCCAACTTTAACCCCCCTGTCAAAATCTACGATATCTAAAGTTTTTCCTAAGCTTATATGATCTTTGATCTTAAAAGGAAATTGCGGTATTTGACCTTCCTTGCGGATAACTTTATTTTGACTAGCATCCCCAATTGGTACCTCTTCTAGGATAATATTGGGAACTTGCAACATCAAATCATTCCACGCTATCTCTACTTCATTTAATTGCTTTTCTAAATTATCCAATTCTCCCTTATTTTTTTTACCTGCTTCTATATCCTTGGCCTTAGCCGCTGTGTTTCTCTTCGCTCTAAGAGCGTCAACTTTAGTGATTAATTCTCTCCTTTGGCCATCAAGCTTAAGCAACTTTTCCAAATCAACATCAGCTTTTCTGGCTTCAATAGATTTTTTAACTTTGTCTTTGTTCTTTCGAATGTAATTGATGTCTAACATAATACACCCTCGTCATTCCTGCGAAAGCAGGAATCTATATAGATCCCGTATCAAGTACGGGATGACACTTTGTGTCACTTCTCCTGCCAATCTCTGGCTGGCTCTATTTCTCCTGATAATATCAGATCAACAGCCTTTTTGTGCCAGTCGAATTTAGTAATATGAGTTACCTGCTTAAAATATTTTAACGCATCTTTTGCTCCAGGTACACCTTTAGCTTGAGCTAAAGCATCTAGGTTATCTGCTACCTTAACAACCCTTGCTTCTAAACTTTTTCTCTCATTATATTCCGAGACTAAACTAATAATTTCTTTCTTAGAATCCAATCCATCAACTAAAGCTTTTACCCCCTCCTCTTCAATATGCTTAAAAACTCCTCCTGCCATACCTTTAACAAAAGTCCCCACATCCCCGACAATTGTCTCGCCAATATCATGCACCAAGGCCATTTTTAATACCTTATCCGGGTCAATTTTTTCCCCATTCTTTTGCAAACTCTTTGCCAGAAAATATGCCAAAAGAGCGGTGGAAAAAGAATGGGCAGCCACAGAATCCGCTTCATTCCTCTTAAACCCCATGGCAATAAAACCCTGCCTTGGCAATTCCTTTGCCCACTGCAAAGTTAGAAATACTTTCAAAATTTTCTTTAGCTCCTGAATATTCATATACATAGTGAGTTTATCATTGCAGGTTTTAAAGTCGGGAATAAAATTACATCGGCAATACTGGGATTATCGGTAAGTAACATCACCATTCTATCAATTCCTAGTCCTAATCCTCCCATTGGGGGCATACCGTATTCCATTGCCTCAAGGTAGGCCTTATCCATTGGATGGGCTTCCTTATCTCCTGATTTGGCAGCCTTAGTTTGTTCCTCGAAAAATTCCTTTTGCACTGTTGGATCGTTTAACTCACTATAAGCATTGCCAATTTCAAAGCCCGCGATGTATGGCTCAAACCTTTCAATTAAATCAGGCTGATCAGATTTTTGTTTGCATAGTGCTGAAGTTTCTTTAGGGAAATCACAAATAAAGGTAGGTTGAATTAAGTTTGGCTCAACCAGTTCAAAAAGTGTAGCAATGGCAATTCCCCTTTTAAATCCTGCCGCCACACCGGTTAATGTTGGCTTATTTTCTGCAACTAAATTGTGTTTTTTAAGTAAAACCTTTATTTCCTCATCTGTTAATTTATCTACATCTACTCCAACGTATTTTTTAATCGCCTCTTTCATTGTCATTTTTATCCAAGGCGCTTTTAGATCTATTTTGTGCTCTCCGAAAGCGATCTTTGTTGTCCCTAAAACTTCTAATGCAACTGTTTGATAAAGGTCTTCTGTTAATTCCATTATGTTTTGATAATCTGCATAGGCCCAGTAACATTCAAGCATGGTAAATTCCGGATTATGGGAACGGTCTATACCCTCGTTACGGAAATCCTTATCAATCTCGTAAACTTTTTCAAAGCCTCCTACCATCAGCCTTTTTAAATATAATTCGTCGGATATTTTAAGAAAAAAATCATAGCCTAAAGCATTGTGGCGGGTTTTAAAAGGTCTGGCATTTGCCCCTCCATAAATCTCTTGCAATGTTGGGGTTTCCACTTCCAAAAAATCCCGCTTATCCAGATATTCTCTAACAGCAGTAATAATTTTTGTTCGCTTAACAAAAGTTTCCTTAACTTCAGGATTCATCAATAAATCCAGATATCTTTTCCTGTACCTTTCTTCAACGTCTTTTAACCCGTACCAATCTGAAGGCAGCGGCCTGATGCTTTTTGTTAAAAGACTATAATCGGAAACTTTAACAGTAATTTCTCCGGCTTGAGTTTTAAACACCTCACCGGAAACTTGCAAAAAATCCCCAATATCAAAATTTGTTAAAAACTCATACTTGTCACCGTGTAATTCCTGTGTGGCAAAAAATAACTGCATTTTGCCAGTGGCATCTTCCAAATCGGCAAAAGTAATTTTTCCATGAGGACGGAGAGATCTAATCCTGCCAGCCACAGTTACCTTTTTACTCATCATTTTGCGGGCAACTTCTATTGTATGCTTTCTATTTGTTTTAGAAGGGTAGGGATTTATCCCAAGTTGTTGGATATTTTTTAACTTTTTAAGACGCACCTTTGTTAGATCCTCTAGAGCCATGGCTAAAGTATAACCGAAGCTATGTTTTTTTAAAAGGAGAAATTAATTATCTAAGTTGAGGTTCTGATTTCGGTATAATAAAGCGTACGTATAATGTATCTCCATCAAATAAATTTATACCTGCACCCTCAGGTGGACGACTGACTATTTGCTGAAAAATCTCCCAACGTCTAGTACCTTCTCTAGGAATCTCTAAATTCTCATTGTACCCCACTTCAGTTAGCTCGCGCCTGCTGCGTCCGGTTAATTCTATACTTCTTGAATTTATGCGCATTTGCACATGAGCTTCAAAAAGTAAACCTGCACCCTTTGCATCGAACGGTTCATTAATAGGTTGAATCTTTCCGATGATTCCTCTATCTTGTAATTTTTCCAGCGATCTGATAGATTCACATCTTTGGGTCATTAAAAAACCATCGCGCAAAGGCTTCCCCCATCTCTCGCCTTCTTTTTTATGCAACGATATTGCTCTCTCTAAAAGATAAGTTCCTCCGCCTTCCTGTACATGCTCTGCTAATATTGCCCTGGTTGAGGTCATTCCAAAATCTAATCTGGGAAATACTCCATAACCTACAAGTAAGTCTTCAAAAATCATCAACTCTAAAATCGTCCTTGGGTTACTTAAACTTTTTAATACTCTTTTAGTTGTTAATTTAGGATTCCTTTTTGCCCGTTCGGGATAAACGCGCCTATAAAGATCAGCAATAGTATTTACTAGATCAATATGTTCGGGTATTACTTGAAAGTAATCCTCATCAAGCTTTGTTACAAAACCACGTTCAGCTCCACTTTTAATTGTTTTTATCGTGTACTCCCTGGTTTTACCAGCAAATGTAGTTAGACATCCGCCATGATGACTACATAGTCTCGGTTCTGGCTTTGACTGACCTGGGTTACTACTTCCACCAAGCGGAAAGACTGGGTGATTAGCCTGTATTTGTCTACTTGGTACTAAATCATCTTCTGGTCCTCGACCAGCGCTACTCAATTCTACTATCATATTCAGAAGTGAATTATACTCTCTGTATACAGAGATTGCAATTTAAAGAATGTAAGAAAAATGTAAGCTAGAAAATTATTCATATTTTTTTACAAAAAACTCCGCATCTTCTCTGGTTCCTGAAGAAAGTAAACGCTCTAAAATTGAAGATAATTCATGCAACGATACAAATATTTTCATAAAATTCGGGATTGTCATACCTTTTAGCTGTTTTAAAGCTCCATTCTCCAACATAAAATTAATAAAAATAGTACCCCCAAGCGTATAACTTAACATAGATTTATCCTTTTTTCTTCTTTCTGCTAAATAAAAGCTTCTACAAATGAAGGCAACTATCATTGACTCTAACTGTTTTGTCGTAACAACATCTTTTAAGAGTAAAGATCCGCAAACCCTGATTCCTAAAGCAGTGGCAGCCAGTTCTTTAATAGCAGGTGCAAAATCCTGTAAATTTTTATTAACATTCCTATAATTTAGATAGCTATGAGCAAGTTCATGCAGAGCGATATAATCTATATTACCTCTTTTTAGATCCTCCAGTGTAAAGCCTTGTCTGAATTCTTTGGAGAAAATTTTCTTAAAAATTGGTAAAAGTTGTTCATCTAGTCTTAACTGGTTGATTTGCTTAAACAATACTATTTCCAAACCATTTTTTTCTATAATAGAGAAATCTGAGGGGAAATTTAATCCTACAAACATCGTCTTGGCTAGTAAACCAGACAGCAAAACTACATCTTCTACCTTGGCATTAACATTACTGATGTTATAGTTAATAATTTCACTTGGGATTAATGCTTTTCTTCTGGCACTTAGTATTAAATCTTTATATTTATTAAATACCTTAGTCTGCTCTAAATCAACAACGCCTACCCATCCTTCATATGAAGCCTTAGCGAAAAATAACTGATCATCCAAACGATCGTCAGGACCTATGGAAAAATCCAGTTTATATGGCTTCATCTTCAACTTAGCAATAATTGCCTCTTCATAGGATCCTGTTAGTAATGCTTTTGCCTGTAATTTGAGTAGCTTAGCAAAATTTTTGTTATCTGTAAGCTTCGACGCCTCAATTAGTTTGTCGACCAGAGGTTTCAAGAGAGTTGCGTATTTAATATGATAAGATATAGTTGCTAACTTGCCATTTACCCTTTCAACAACAGTATAGGAAGATAAAATTTCCGGATCAACCTTAGCTGTTTCTTCAATTTCCTGCTTTGAAGCATCATGCGGATAGAAATTTGCTCCTAAAAATTCAGGGTTTTCCTGTAATTGGTATATAGAAGCAATCATCTCTCCTGCCTCTACTAATAGTTTGAGTACCTGGGCCTCATTTTTGGTTAACTTAATCGTTTTAGGTTCAAATTTTACCAATCTGCTCTTATCTTTATTCATAATCACTTAATTCCTAAAACTTTACATTTGTACCGCACAATTGGTGTTGCAACTTCAACAGTTTCTCCCTTTTTAGCGCCCAACAAGGAAGACCCCAGAGGGGATTCGTTAGAAATTTTTTTCTTTGCCGGATTAGCTTCTACCCTGCCTACAATAGTAAATTCATCTATATCTTCATCCATCTCAATTTTAACAGTTGAACCAATCACCACAAACTCATTATCATGCTCTGCTGCGATCACCTTAGCATCTTTTAATATCTCCTCAAGTTCGGCAATCCTGTTTTCATTTAGAGATTGATCCTCCATCGCGCTGTCATATTCAGAATTTTCCGTTAAATCCCCATATTCTCTGGCCTGGTGGATCCTATCCGCAATCTCTGCTCTTTTAACCCTTTTCAGGTTTTCTAATTCTGCCCTTACCTCAGCTAAACCTTTTGCAGTTAGGTATGTATGCTTTATGCTTTTTGTAGCAGAAGTACTGTTAATTTTTACCATGCATTTTTAACAAATTACGCAGAGTTTATGCTAAACTCCCTACAAAGTCAATTATCGGACTTAGGTAGCGCATAGGGGAATCGAACCCCTGCCTCTGCCTTGAGAAAGCAGCGTCTTAACCGCTTGACTAATGCGCCAAAGCAGTGCAATTATACCAATTTAGCGGGGTTGATTACAGTGTCAAGCTTTGTTACTCTTAATCTATGCACAGTACCCTGTTAGTTAAAATCGCCTCGGTAATTACACTGGGAGTTCTAACCTCCCTTTTTATTGCTTTGTTTTTATCTCAAAATATTATCTTTTCGGCAGCAGCCGGCATTTTGGTAATCTGTATTGCTAATACCATTATTTATTTTCTATTAAAACCTCTGAGGAAACTGGTCAATTCTTTCGAAAGCCTAGGAAGAGGAAATTTTAATCAAAGAGTGGATATCCGCTCAGGGGACGAATTCGAAACTATAGGTAAACACTTTAACGAAATGGCAGATACTGTGGCTAAAGCTTGCCAAAGCCTGGAAAGGGAAAAAGACATTGCCATCGCCAAGGAAAGTAAACTAAGCGAAGTTCTATCCTCCATTGTAGATGGAGTGATAGCCTTGGATTTTAATAAAAACATTATTCTTTCAAACAAAGCTGCGGAGGAGTTAACAGGTTACGGGGAGCAGGAATTACAGGGGCAAAGCATAGACAGGTTAATTCATCTGTTTGACGGACAGGAGGAAGTAATATCTAAAGCTTACTGCCAGACAAGCTTTAACAAATCCGTTAAATTAATCGGCAAAAACGGTAAGCAAGCCGGTATTAATTTACTTAGCTCCAGATCAAACCAGACTGTCCAGACTAATCTAAGCTGTGTGCTGATTTTGCATGACCTGTCCAAGGAAGAAGAATTGGAAAGAATGAAACTTGACTTTGTTTCCATGGCCTCACATGAGTTAAAAACTCCTTTAACTTCCATTATCGGATATCTGTCAGTCTTTGTTTCGGAAAATAAAGGTAAGATAACTAAAGAAGAGCTTAAACTGGTAGAAAGGTCTCTGGCAAGCTCCCAACAGCTTTTTAATTTAGTTCAGAATTTATTGAACGTAAATAAAATAGAAAGAGATCAGATGTCTGTTTCTATTGAAATATTGGATTATTCACCAATTCTTTCTAAAGCGGTTGAGGAGTTAAAAAATCAAGCCGGTTTAAAAAATATTGTCCTGGCATTAGATATTCCCTCTGCTCCCTTACCAAAAATACTGGGTGATCGGATGAGAATCGAAGAGGTTATTACCAATCTAATAAATAATGCCGTCAGTTATACCAACCCAGGGGGCAAAGTGGAAGTAACAGTCTCTACGTCCCCTAATGAGGTTACTACTACAGTTGCTGATAATGGTGTGGGTATCCCGAAAGAGGCGCTGCCGCATTTATTTAATAAATTCTTCAGGGTTTCCAACGCCTCACAACAAATGAGCAAAGGCACCGGATTGGGACTTTATATCACCAAATCCATCATTGAAAAGTTGAATGGTAAGATTTGGGTTGAGTCTGAATTTGGAAAAGGCAGCAAGTTTACGTTTACTTTGCCTCTAACCAGTCAAACTGCAGGACTTTTAAACAGTAACCAATTTACCAATCAGGCAATTCAGTCCGGCGCATTAAACTATTGAATTAATCGGTCATTTTCAATTACAATTACTCATGTTACGCAATCACTCTTGTCATTCCCATGAAAATGGGAATCTATACAAATAAAAAACATGGATTCCCGCCTCCGCGGGAATGACACTGCGTAAGGTGAGTTACAATTATTTAAATGAATCCGCAAACTAAGAAAATATTACTCGTTGAAGATGAAGATTTTATCAGAGATTTATATGTCCGGCAATTAACCAAGGCAGGCTTTTTAGTGAAAAGCGCATCTAATGGACAGACAGGGTTAAATTTATTAAACAGTGAAACATTTGATCTGCTGCTTTTAGATATCATGTTGCCCGGCATGAATGGATTACAACTTCTTAGGGGATTTAAAACCCAAAATCCAAACTCTCCGATGATGACTATATTGCTGACAAACTTGGGCCAAGAAGCAGTGATTAAAGAAGGGTTTGAACTGGGCGCCCAGGCCTATTTGATTAAGGCTTCCTATACTCCTGACCAGATAGTTAACGAGGTTAAAAACGCACTGGGCGGCGGCCAGACCGGAGAAAACCTTATCTTAGAAAAGGAACCATCAGCAGCGCTACGATATTAACCACCTTTATCATCGGGTTTATGGCCGGGCCCGCCGTATCCTTATAAGGATCTCCTACCGTGTCTCCTGTCACTGCAGCTTTATGAGCCTCAGAACCTTTTCCGCCGAATTTACCGGTTTCTATATATTTTTTGGCGTTATCCCAAGCTGCGCCGCCGGTAGTCATGGAAACAGCCACAAATACTCCTGTGACAATTGATCCAACCAGCATACCCCCCAAAGCAATTGGCCCTAGGGTAAACCCAACAATAATTGGGGCCAAAACAGGGATCAAAGCAGGCACTAACATTTCTTTTTGAGCTGAAGCAGTCACAATTTCCACGCATCTGGCATAATCCGGCTTGGCTTTACCCTCCATAATTCCTTTAATCTGTTTAAACTGCCTTCTAACCTCTTCCACTACAGCGCCACCGGCTTTCCCTACTGCTTCCATAGCAAATGAGGCAAAAAGATAAGGTAAAGAACCTCCAATAAACAGACCTACTAAAACCTTAGGATCAGATAGAGAAAAGGTAAGCTCCTCACCGGTTATAGAAAATTCCTGTGCATAAGCTGCAAAAAGCACCATGGCTGCCAAGGCTGCAGAGCCTATGGCATAACCCTTAGTCACAGCTTTAGTAGTATTTCCAACAGCATCCAAGGGATCAGTTACGTTTCTGACTTTCGGGGGAAGATTTGCCATTTCGGCAATCCCGCCGGCATTATCCGTAATCGGGCCAAAGGCATCAATTGCCACTACAATTCCGGCTAAAGACAACATGGAGACTGCAGCCAAAGCTATGCCATAAAGCCCGGCAAAAACAAAGCTTAACATGACAGCAGCTGAGATTAATATAATCGGCCAAAAAGTTGAACGCATAGATAAAGCTAACCCTGCAATAATATTTGTTGCATGACCGGTTTTGGAAGAATAAGCTAAATTTTGTACCGGGGCATATTTAGCGCTAGTGTAATACTCCGTAATCAACACCATTCCTGCTGTTACCAAAACTCCTAAAAACGAAGCCAAGTATAGGTTAACTACAGGGAAAAGCCCGTTTGCCTGCATCAAAGCAGATGTCGCCGGATAAAAAAGAATTGCACAAAGCACTGCTGTCACTGCCATTCCTTTATATAAAGCTCCCATAATATTCTTATTCGTTAATTTTACGAAAAGAGACCCTAAAATTGAGGCTAAAATGCCAATAGAAAGAATTGCCATGGGAAAAATTATAGCGTTGTCAAAACCCGGGAAAAGCAGTTGGCCTAAAATCATACCGGCGATCGCCGTCACTACGTATGTCTCGAAAATATCTGCCGCCATCCCTGCATCATCGCCCACATTGTCACCCACATTGTCTGCAATCACTGCCGGATTTCTGGGATCATCCTCAGGAATGCCCGCTTCCACCTTACCGACTAAGTCTGCTCCTATGTCTGCTCCTTTGGTGAAAATTCCTCCACCCAAACGGGCAAAGACAGAGATTAAAGACCCGCCAAAACCCAAGCCAACCAGAGATTTTAAGTCTCCGTTGGTATACTGGAAAAAACCATAGACTGCTGCCAACGCCAAGCCTACCACCAAAAATCCTGTGACTGCTCCGCCTTTATAGGCCAAACCAAAAGCCTCAGATAACCCCTGCTTGGCTATTTCGGCCACCCTTACATTAACCCTGACTGCCACATTCATGCCAAGAAAACCAGCCAATGCTGAAAGAGCAGCTCCGATTAAAAAACCAGCGGCTGTATTTAAACCTAAGCTGTAATAAATTATGACAGCAATTGCTATGGCCACTACAAAAACTACTTTGTATTGTCTTTGCAAATAAGCTGAGGCGCCCAGTTGAATAGCCTGAGCTATCTCCTGCATTTTTTCATCGCCGGCATTTTGTTTTAATACGTCAACGATTAACCAAATTCCATAAAAAAGGGCTGCTCCAACTGAAGTCCAAATTAAGTAGTTTATATTATTTATGATTAAATCCATGAAATTTTGAGGACAGGATATTTAAAATCTACAATACTTATACAGGTTAGTCAATAGCAGGTTTAAAAAAACTATTAGATTATGCCAGGTAGGCAGGGGTAACCGGGCTGCGCTTTGGGGTTTTTGGTTGTGGAGGATGTAATAATGCCACCCTTAATACTTCATCCATATGTCCAACAAAGGCAAACTTTAGATCCTTTTGCACAAAGTCGGGTATATCTTCCATATCTTTTTCATTATCTTTAGGAGCAATTACTAATTTTACTCCGGCTCTATGAGCAGCCAAAACTTTTTCCTTAAATCCGCCAATCTCTAATACTCTGCCTCTTAAAGTCACTTCACCTGTCATAGCCACATCCTTATGCACCGCAATTCTGGTGAAAGCAGAAACTATGGCAGTTGTTAAAGCAATACCCGCTGATGGACCGTCTTTAGGAATTGCTCCTTCCGGAACATGCACATGCACATCTACCTTTTGGAAAAACCTTTCAGGTAATCCAAGCTCTTGCCAGCGGGATCTAACATATGACATGGCTGCCTGACCCGACTCCTTCATTACATCTCCTAATTGTCCTGTCAAAAGCAAGCTTCCCTTACCAGGCATTAAGGTTACCTCAATAAATAATATTTCTCCTCCTGCTTCTGTCACAGACAACCCTGTAACCATACCAACTTCATCCTGTTTCTCTGCCAAGATAGGCAGGAATTTAATTGGACCTAAGAATTTATGTACGTCTTCAGCTTTAATAACAAACTTTTTAACCTCACCATTTCCCTCAGCTACTTTTCTGGCTACTTTTCTAATAACAGCAGACAGTTCTCTTTCCAAATTACGTACTCCGGCTTCTCTGGTATATTCTGTAATCACCGATCTAACTCCTTCTTCAGTAAACTCGATTTGATCTTTGTTTAAACCATGATTTTGCACCTGTTTTGGAATTAAAAATTTATTGGCAATATGGAATTTTTCATCCTCGGTATAGCCCGGATAGCGGATAACTTCTAACCTATCCCGCAAAGCAGGAGGGATAGTATCCATAATATTAGCTGTAGTAATAAACATTACATTAGACAAATCAAAAGGCACTTCTAAATAGTGATCGGAAAAGCCTTCATTTTGTTCCGGATCCAAAGCCTCAAGCAAGGCTGCAGATGGATCACCCCGATAATCCAGACCGATTTTATCAATCTCATCCAGCATAAAAACCGGGTTTTTACTATTTGCATGTTTAATTCCTTGAATAATTCTTCCCGGCATTGACCCGACATAAGTTCTTCTATGACCCCTAATTTCCGCCTCATCCCTAATACCTCCCAGGGAAACTTTCACAAATTTTCTATCTAAAGCCCTGGCAATAGATTTACCAATGGAAGTCTTACCTGTGCCCGGAGGACCAACAAAACAAAGAATCGGCCCTTTCATCTTACCCGCCAGTTTGTGTACAGCCAAAAACTCTATCACCCGCTCTTTGACCTTTTTGAGCCCGTAATGATCTTCGTCCAGAATCTCTTCTGCCTTTTTTAAATCGACCTTGCCGCTTCTATCTAATTTCCAGGGCAACTCAGTCAGCCATTCTAAGAAATTTCTGATATAGCCTGCCTCCGGGTTATAGGAAGACATCTTGGCCAAACGGCCCAGTTCTTTTCTGGCTTTCTCTAAAACTTCTTTAGGCATACCGCTTTTCCTAATTTTCAATTCAAACTCGTTTACTTCCTGATGTTCGCTATCACCGCCTCCCAGCTCTTCCTCAATACTTTTCATTTGCTCACGCAAAATGGCTTCCTTGGTCATCTTGGAAACACGCTCTTGGGTTTGAGAGGAAATTTTTTGGGAAATTTCCATGATTCTGATCTCTTTGGCCAAAAGTTCAGACAATCTTTGCAGTCTTTCCTGGGCAGATATCATCTCCAGGATTTGTTGCTTGTCAATGGTTTTAAAATCAATAGACTGGGAAACGGCGTTAACCAACTGGTTCGGATCATCACTATAGGTAAAAAGTGACCAGTTGGCGAAATTGCTTTGGTCAAAAAAGGGATTTCCTCCAAGATCCAAAAATCTTTTAACTTGTTCCCGCACGGTTCGGACTAAAGCTTCTGTTTGCTCGGATCTTTCATACAGCTCAGGAATTTCCTCTATTTCTGCTTCTAAATATGGATCGGCTTTAGTAAAACCCTTCAGAAAAACCCTGGCCATACCTTCTGCTTGCAGGGTATATTCACCTTCGGGGTTTTTCACCACTCTCCGTATTAGACAAACAGTCCCCACTTTATACAAATCATTTTCAGTTGGATCCTCAATCCTGTGATTTTTCTGGGTCACAAACACAATCAGCTTATCCGAATTCCAAGCTACATCCAAGGCGGCTTTGGATTTGGCCCTGCCGGAAATTATCGGCACGGAATTACCCGGAAAAATCACCGTATCCCGCAAAGGACCAACCGGCATGGTAGGCTTGAAACTTACGTTTGAGGTTAAATTTTGTTTGATAAAGTCTGCCATATTTTTATCCTGACAATTAGCAATTTAACACGGAGAGTGCTAGAAGTCAACCCCCTTCTTTGCTAAAATGCCTTTTTTAAAAGGATGTTTAATTTCCTCCATTTCTGTTACTAAATCTGCCATTTCAATTAATTCCTTTGGGGCATGGTGGCCAGTTAATACTAAGTCGATTGTATCAGGTTTATCTTTAATAAGCTGTAACAGCTTCGTAAGAGGCAAAATCTTAGCATGGGCAACTCCTACTATCTCATCCGCCACTACCATGTTCCACTTGCCCGATGTTACTTCCTTATATAATAGATCAAAAGCTTCTGCTGCTGCTTTTTTATGCTCGGCTAAAGGCAACTTATCCCCTAAGATTTTGACAAAACCCTTGCCGCCCTGGATGATTTTGACAAAAGGGGAAAGCAATTTGACTCCTGCAAGCTCGCCGGTAAACCAGGCTTTGCCGAATTGGACAATCAGACACTTACGTTTATAACCAACAGCCCGCAAAACCAACCCCAAAGCAGCTGTAGTCTTACCTTTTCCTTCGCCTGTATACAAAATAACAAAACCTTTTTCTTCACTCACAAACTCTATTCTAGCACATAGAGTAACCACAAGAGTGGCATTTTTTGCAGCCTTCTTCCATCACAAAGGAAGCTGCACCGCATTCAGGACAAAGATCAGCATTAGTATTAGATTGTATGGGGTAGCTGGATTCACTGGTTGTCAAATTAAGGGGGATTGTTTCTATATTGTCAGCTTGGGGATTTTGAGCCAAATCTTCTGCCAGAACTTTGGCTATAGCATCTGCCAGACTCATCACCCTGTTTTTACCAAAACCTACATACGAAGCTCCACCTATCCCTTTAAGCTGCCCGACAACCTTTTGAGCTACAGCCTTGGGATCTGTTTCTTTAGTTCCTCTGGCCAGCCTTAAGGAAAGTGAAACTAATCTGCCCATCGCTTCAGCATCTGCCATAGTATGCATGCCACCCCGGCCTACAGTCACAAATACCTCAAAGGGCTGATCTCTTTCATCCCGGTTAACGGTAATAAAAGCTTCTCCAACAGGAGTAGAAATCTTATAGGTTCTACCCCGCAAAATCATTGGTCTTTCAGCTACCGGCGCATTCTGTTCCTCGGTTAATACATCTTCGGCAGAAGGGTTCAGGGATGAAGATACATTCAGCACCTGAGTAGTTTTAGAGCCATCCCTATAGATAGTAATGCCGTTACAGCCTGTTTCCCAAGCTAATAAATAGGCATTTTTCACATCTTCCCTGGCAGCAGAGTTTGGCATATTAATAGTTTTGGAAACCCCGTTATCAGTAAACCTTTGAAAAGCTGCCTGCATTTTTACATGCCAAACAGGATCTATTTCCGGAGCTGTCACAAAGACTTTTTGCCATTCCTTGGGCACACTATCCAAGCCGGATACAGAACCGCGATCCATCACTCTTTGAGCCAAGTCATCTGAATAAAAACCTTGTTGTTTGGCAATCTCAGTGAAGGTTTTATTGGCAATGGTCAGATACCTCATCTTATCTCCCGCTGCCTTGGCTCTATGGATATAGGCCAGCGCAAAAACAGGCTCAATACCGGATGAACAATCACCGATAATGGAAATAGTTCCTGTGGGGGCAATGGTGGTAATAGTTGAATTCCTGGCAGGTCTTAATTTGAAAGCGCCGGAATCTTTATCAGCATAAATAGAATTTACCCAATTAGGAAATGCTCCTCGAACTGCAGCCAATCTTTCAGACTGTTTGTGCCCTTCATCATTAATAAATTGCATGATTTTTTCTGCAAGCTTCAAGGCTTGATCGGAGTTGTAAGGAATTTTTAACTTAAACAGTATGTCTGCCCACCCCATCACCCCTAAACCTATTCTGCGGTTTTTATGTACCTGGTCATAAATTTGTTTTAGAGTAAAAGGGTTTGTCTGCACTACATTATCCAAAAAGTGGACAGCCAAACTCGCTACATTTTTTAATTTTTCCCAATCTACATCTGAATCGTCCTCTAATACAAACTTGCCTAAATTAATGGAACCTAAATTACAAGCATCCCAAGGCGCCAGAGGCTGCTCACCACATTGATGTACTATAAGTCCATTTGCAATAACTGAATGACTAATCGGTTCAGTTAAATCATACACTCTTTCCTGGCCGTATTTTTCCACACTTATTACAACATCCAGAAACGGATTCCGTAGTTTCCTTATAGCATGAAGGTTAAGTTTCTCTAGTTTTATTTGTTTCAATTTATTTATAAAACCTATTTCATTTTTGAATTTCTCTCTCGAAGCGCTAAAAATACCTAATTCATAAAGCACTCCGTCAACATTATAAGTTCTTATACATCCATCCTTTACCTGGTAAGGGAACATTCCTATTCTTGCTTTTCTGCTTCTATCAAAAATTCTACTTTTAATTCCTAAATTAAGTAAAAGAAGTTGTACTCCTTGAAGTAATTTCTTGCTTTTTGATGTTAATGCAACCCAATCACTATTAGTCTTTCTATTACCACCTCTAACTGTTCCATCGGCTGAAAATAAGCCTTGTATAAATCCTATTACTACTTCTTCAGGAGCAGTAAATATTGATTCCGGTACCATTTTAGTATCTGCTTTAACCGCCTTTACCCCTAATTGTAAAAAGAAATCAACTAACGCTTTACTATGATAAGAAAGATGATAAGTATGACGAGCTCTCTTGACAGATTTGATATCATAACCATACCAGTGATTAATAATTTTCTTAAAATATTCCAGTATCTCTTTATCAGCTTCTCCGAACGTAAATCCTACGCGCAGATTTTCATCACCTGTCCTTAACCATCCATCTCCTACTAGCCAACCCAATATTTGCCCTAATTCTTTGCTCCATCGAGTTGGGAAATTAACATCTTTAATGTTAATCTGAACTGGCAAATCATAGTTTTGGCCAAATTCCCCTTTTCCGCTTTGAATTAGAACCTTGTCTCCAATTTTTAGTTTCTCCATCTGTACCCAACCTAAGGGTGTAAGCGCTTTGTGATTTGCTGTTGCTTTAAGCTCTAAACCAGATTTAGTCACTAACTTAAAAACGTTTCTAATACCTACATCGTAAAATTTAATAGCATGGCTAAATGTTGTACCGCTATCGGTTGACTCTAATGTCCTTTTGTCAATGATTAGCGACATATTCCCACCATACCGCTTGCCCCCTTCAGAATGACTTTCTACTATTTCCCGCATTGACACTAACCCTTCTTTAGTAGAAATTAACGTATCTCCGGTGACACAAGGATTAGTAGACTCAATTGTTTCCAAAGAAGGAACAGGGTTGGCAGGAGAGTCATTGATTCTGTCAATGAAAATCAAACCCGGATCACCGGTATCCCAGGCTCTTTCTACAATCTCGTCAAATACCGCTTGCGCATTCAGCTTACTAACCACCTCACCGCTTTGAGGGGAAATCAGTTCATAATCTTCCCCTTTGGCCAGCGCCTCCATAAATTTATTGGTAATGGCCACGGAAATATTAAAATTGGCAATTTGTTTATCCAACAGTAAAGTTTTAAAATAGGCTTTGGCATTATCATCCGGCAAAAGCGGCGCCACTCCTTCAAAAACCGGTTTACTCAAATCATCCAGCTCTGCTTTACATCTGATAAACTCTAAAATATCCGGATGATCCACCCTTAAAATTCCCATATTGGCTCCGCGCCTACTATTTGATGTATAGAAACCATTCCCCGAAAGTAAATGGGTGTTATCTACCTCTAGATCATAGACATTCTCTTCTCCTAAATAATTAATTGATGTAACCTGGTCAGAAACACATGATGCAAGCATGGCGATAGCATCTCTATCTTCTTCACTGATTAGATTAATATTCTGTTGCAGAAATAACACCGTTTTTTGAGTAGTTGATATATTTCCAACAGGAGTGACATCTTGAATATCTGATAAGTAAAGATATTTTTTAGTTAGATTAAAAGGCCAACTAAATGCATAATCTCTATCGGAAATTGGGTGGTCATTAACTTTTTCTGTATAAGGGGTAATAATGGCAGCAAATTTTTTCATAAAGCGATGGCCGTTAACTGTAACATTGTATAAATCTCTCCAGTTTTTAGCTTCCCTATCCTCAGTCATAATTCTTGAAGCAATTCCCAAATTTAAAAGTAGTAATTGTAATTGCTGCGCAAATATTTTAGAGACAGTTGAGAGTCTAAATCCCCCTTTACCCCCTCTGTTTCCACCATCACCTAAAAATACTCCAGCAATATATGCTTCGACTACACTTCTTGGTGAACTAAAAATCAAATATGGCGCCGTAACTGTGACAGAAGATTCTTTTAGTAACCCATTCAAGGCTAAAAATTCATTAATACTTCGGGAAAAACAGTTAACAACATAAACAGCACCGTCTCCATTAGTAACTGTGCAATTGCAACCAAATATATCCTTTATTGTTTCGGTCAATTTAACCAAATCTTGCGATCTATCCTTGGCTACAGCAATCCTTAATCCCTTACCGTTAACAGAATAATCATCATGTATTTTTGAACCATCAGCATGATAAGCACCGATTAAATAAGCCAGTTTTTCATCAAGATACTTCGGGAGGTTAACATTTATTCTCCCATAAGAATACTTAGATTTTACTGGAATAACAGTATTTAAAGGCGTATACGGAATATCTTCCGGCCAGTTTCCTAATAATAGCGTTAATTGTTCGCCTACACGAAACTCAGATAGAGGTTTAAGATAAAAATTTCCTGATTTATCAGAGGTTAAAAATTTATGTTCCATTGTAACTTTTAACGTAAAACCTGTCTTTGTTTTGACTTCATAGAGTTTTTTGCGCCCATTATCAAATTTAGCGGTTATCTTTTGTAAGCCTGAGTGGGTAACAGCATACCAAACTCTTTTTCGCTCAATAATTTCTTTAATTGGAATTAATCCTAAATGAGTCATAATTAAAGTATCTTCAGAAAAACAACCCCCTTGTTTAATAGCTTCTGTTGCAGCATTAAATACCCTTAAAAATGACACCGGACCGGAGGCAACACCACCTGTAGTAGCAACAATATTATCCTTAGGTCGAAGCCGAGAAAATGCAAACCCGGTTCCACCACCTGATTTATGGATAAGTGCCGCATATTTAACACTATCAAAGATTTCCTCAATTGAATCGCCAATTGGCAATACAAAACAGGCCGAATATTGCAAACCGTTTTGTTTGCCGGCATTCATGATAGTGGGGGAATTAGGCAGAAATTCCTGCCTGACCATCATCTCATAGAAACTTTCTGCTAAAGCGTGCACGTTTTTTTCCGAAGACTTGAAGTCGAAATCGGCAGAAGCAATATCATAGGCTATATGCCAAAATCTTTCTGCCACAGTTTCTACTACTTCCAAATTCCCACCTTTAAGTAAATATCTTTCCTGCAAAATTTTATTCGATGATTCGGAAAAAACAGGCTGGGGTAAATTGGGCGGCATATCAGGCATTTTTTTGTATCTGGGGATAAATCTTGTCTCAAAAGTTCTGGTGTTTCTATCCAAATTTTTTGCTTCACCATTGGTTTTTTTGGGCCTGCCTGCTTTTGGCACGGATATTACTTGTAATGCCGGTTTAATTTTTTTCATATTAAAGTGTTTCCAATTCTCTTTTAAAATCCTTTGTGCCGGAAAAAGTCCTGTAAACGCTGGCAAAGCGCAAATATGCCACAGGATCCAGCTTTTTAAGTTCAGAAAGCAGCCATTTGCCTAACGTTTGCGATGGAATTTCCTCCAACCTTCTGGTCCTGATTCTGCTTTCTATTCGGTCCAATATCTTTGAAACTTGTTCAAGCCCCGGTCTTTTTTCCAGAGCCTTAATAAGACCTTTTTGCAACTTTTCTCTTGAAAAAGGTTCTTTTTTGCCGCTCTTTTTCAAAACCAAAACTTCGAGTTTAGCCAAGACTTCATAAGTGGTAAATCTCCTGCCGCAGCTTAAACATTCCCGTCTTCTTCTGATTTCACCACGGCTGTCCACAGCTCTTTTATCAACTACCTTACTTAGTTCGCCGGAACAAAAAGGGCATTTCACAAATATCAACTATACCATAACATATTGATATATGCAACTGTCAATATACAATATATTGTATACTTCGGCTATTGTAGATTCTGCACGGTCACTTTTTGCATGACATCTCCCACTGCAATTTTTTCCACTACATCCATCCCGGAAATTACCTGACCAAAAATAGTGTAAAGCGGCTGAAGGGGTGGATTATCCGTCAACACAATGAAAAATTGGCTGCCGTTGGTATTTGGTCCGGCATTAGCCATGGCCACAGTCCCTTTTTTATATTCCCTGGCGACCGGCTCATCAGGAAACAGGTATCCGGGTCCTCCGCTCCCATTACCTAAAGGGTCGCCTCCCTGAATCACAAATCCCGGCTCTACTCTATGAAAGACCAACCCGTTATAAAATCCGTTGGAAGCCAAAATCAAAAAATTAGAAGCTGCCATAGTGGCTTCCGGATAAATTTGCAATGCTATATTGCCTCTGGCTGTTTGAATAACGGCTTTTTTATTTTGTAATATTTCAGGCTTCAGCAACCCCGGGAATTGAGCAAGTCTTTTATTTCTTTCCAGAGGCAATTCTGCTGATTGATTGGCAGTTTGGGCTTGGCCGGGAGGAGGTGTTGCGTTAAATAAAAAAGCCAGACCGGAAGGAGAAGGTGACGGTGAAACGGATGCATCATTAACTTCCTGTTTAAACTGAATAAAAGCAAAATATACTGAAGCTGCAACAACAAAAATAATTAATATTACCCCCAGCAGTTTCTCATTGGTAAACATTGCCAAAAGTTTATACCACCATCTACAAATTAGTGCAATAACTTTGCCACTGCAAGAGATTTTAATCTAACGAAACGCGGCAGGTGGTAATGAATAAAACCTGTTACTAACAGTGTTGCCACAGTATAAACTACTCCTAAAATTATATCTATCACATAGTGTTCTCCTAGATAGACTATAGAAAACCAGACACCCAAAACATAAGGAATAAACAGCAGACCCTTTTTGCCAAAAAATTTGCAAGACAAAATTAATACTAAAAATGGGTAAGCTGCATGCAAAGAAGGGACTGCAGCAACAGGATTGGGATCAAAATTATTATAAATCGTGGGTAAGTCTAGCCTTTGAGGAAACAACTTTAAAATTACATCTAATATTTTGGTAACATCGGGCAATAAACCCATTCTGTTAGACAACCAAGGAGGAGAGGCAGGAAAAATAACATAAGTAAAAAAAGCGGCATAAGACAAAACTAATAGATTGACAGCAAATTTTTTAAAATAGAGTCTGTTTTTAAGCCATAATATAAAACCAAAAGCCAAAGGTAGCGCAAAATGTAAAAAGTAAAAAAAGACAGACAAAAAATCATACCATTGCAACCTGCCTGTCTGATAAAATTTTTCCTGCAGAAAAACCGTGGGGATAACTCCGAATAACCACTGATCTGCCCTGATAAGCTCCATATAATGAACTCTGTTGTTTAAATGGTCAGCCAAACTTCTTAAAAAATCATAAGAAATTAAAATAAATAAAAACGGCAGCCAGTCCAGTAAAAATTTTCGAAGTCTGCCGATAAATAAAATACCTAAAGTCAGCATTAAAACATATCTGTCCGGAGTAATACCTAATCCTAACCAGATCATCAAAGCTGTCATAGCCAGGATATACAGTATGAAAAAGCCGATACTAACTTTGTGATAAACCATTTTATTTATTATACTGGAGAAACAGTGGTAAAACTGCCCTTGATTATTACTGAAGTCATTCTATTTTTGGCCTTAAATGTATTCTTATCAAGGCCAGCCTTTGCAGTAACTATTGCCTCTCAAACCCAGGCTTTTTTGGATATTTTAATTGTCTGGCAAACCATTCAGGAATTGGGTAATAATTTAAGCGGTACCCTTGATAAATTCACTTTCAGAGTCAGCGCCCAAAGACCAAATTCAAAACAATTTGACTATACAGCGATCAATACCAGAATTTATGATAAGGACGCGGGTAATATCATTGCGACCAGGGGCTGCGCCACAGGGAGCCCTAACAATCCCTTAAGAGGATTAACCTTTAATACTTCCGGCGTGCCTTTGGGATACCAGGATGTCACCATAGACTTTTCCTGCAACAACTATAATTTTATTCCCGGGCACCGTTATGTAATTTTAATAACCAATGCCAATATGGGCAATGCCGGCAGCGGGGAGATTATGTTTGCATCAGCTGCTTACGGGCCAGGCAAAAACGGCGGGCCTAATGACTTCTTTGAAAACGGGGGACTAAGATATGCCAACGGCAATAAATATGATTATTACCATAACGGCGGCAGTTGCGACCCGATTAAATATAAATGGAGTGATCAAACGACAAACCCCAGAAGCGGCTGCAATATCTGGAGCAGCAGCAAAGATGATATATATTTTGTGTTGACTAATAACTCTCCTCCGCCGCCGCCGCTCAGGCTGCCGGTAGTATTTATCCCCGGACTGGGAGGTTCGGAATTTAAAGCTTCCCAAGACATCTTTTGGTCTGATCAGGATAATGGACATGGGGGAAACTTTTCCTATGCATATAAAACTGATGAGAAAATTTGGGTTAATCAAGACAAGACAGTGGAACTCGGGGATGATGATTATTTTGATGTGTTAAGGTTAAAAGCGGACGGGCAAACTCCGGAAGCAGATTTAACCTTAACAGGAAACCTGACTTCTTTTGGGTATGGTGAAATTGATCCTTTTTTTACTGACATGGGTTATGTTAAAGGAACTAATTTTTTTGTATTTCCCTATGACTGGAGAAAGGATATCAGAAACAGCAAAGATGATTTGGATAATTTAATTGAAATGGCCAGACAAAAATCAGGGCACAGCAAGGTAAACTTAGTAGTTCATTCCATGGGAGGATTAATTGCCAGATATTATATTTCTGATCCTCAAAAAGCCAACAAGGTCAATAAATTAATTGAATTAGGAGTACCTCATTTGGGAAGCACATGGACCCTGAAGGCATTAATGTATGGAGCCCAAATTGGCCCTTCTTATTTATTCGGCCTTATATCGTTGAATTCAAACGAGGTCAAGGATGTCGCACAAAATCTGACAAGCAACTTTCAACTTATACCCACTCAGGAATACTTCAAATTTTATAACGATTCCTCTTATGAACTACTTTATCCATTTAGAGATAGTAGAGACATTGATAACAATAAGGTTATTAGTACCTTAAATTACGATCAGATAAAAACTCTTCTTTCAAACTTAAACTACAACATGACTGTTTTCGAACTGGCAGAACAATTTCATAACTTATTAGATCCAATTTACAATCAAACTAACGGCACAAAGGTTTATGAAATAGTTGGCACAGCTCAACCAACTTTAGGCCAGATTCACGAAACCTGGTGGGTTACCTGGCCAATTAATTTAATTCCCAAAACCGATGAAATTTATATTAACGGTGATGATACCGTACCTTTATACAGCGCCTCATTAAAAAATGACTCCCTGGATTTATCCGGCGCCGATAAAATTTATTATGTGGAACAACATCATGCAGATTTGGTTTCCCAAAACGGCGCTGCCATGCAGACTGTTAAAGCTATATTAAATGATGACAATTCTTTACCTGTAGAGGTTAAAGATCAAAAAATTGTTTTGGAAGGCAAGCATATTTCTTTGGATGACGGGGAATTGGATCTATTTGATGACGAAAACCGCCACTGCGGATTAAACAATAAGGAAGAATTGGAAGAAAATATTCCGGAAGTTACCTGCGCTGTCTCCGGAAAAACCAAGCATGCTTTTATCAAGAAAAAGAGCGCTAAAGTTAAGGTAAAAACCACCAGAAAAAAGAAGACTGCTTCTGCCAAAAATACTAATCTTAAAATCAGGATTTATAAACAGGATAAGATTTCTAAAACTACCCTTTACAAAGATATTCCCATAACTGAAACCGCCAAGGTTGAATTTAATTTAGATCCAAAAGTTGATACTGTCCCTGTTTTAATTTTTTATGCTGATGAAGCTAAACCTGATTATCAGGAAATCTTACCCACAAGCGAGACAGCGGAAGATTTTGCCTTAGACCAAACTCCGCCTGCTACTAAAATTGAAATTTCAGGCGCTCAGGATCAGTCGGGAAAATATTTAGATAGCGCCACTGTTACTTTGAATAGCAATGACAGTGAGTCAGGCATATTAAAAACAGAATATAGCTTAGATAATGGGAGTACTGTACAAACTTACACGGATCCTTTTGTTATTACTGCCGGCGGTCAAACTACTGTTCAATTCACCGCTATTGATAATTTAGGCAATCAGGAGATTCCTCAGGGAATGACTTTAGAAATTGTTGCCTCGCCAACTCCTACACCATCACCCAGTCCGTCCCCCTCGCCTTTCCCTTCAGCAACACCCACACCAACTCCTATTCCTACGCCTGCGCCTACTCCTACACCAGCTGCTGTGCCTACTGCCACCCCAACCGCATCCGCTATACCCGCTGAATCTGCTGCCACACCAGGGAAACCAGGACCCCCCGGTGTATCACTCACTTCATCAGACGTCATTGTGAGCCCCGAAGGGGCGCGGCAATCTATTTCATCTTCTCCTGAAGTCTTAGGAATCAACTTGCAAAATCCCGCTCATATTTCTGATCAAACTGAACAAATAATACCCAAAAGTCCTGTCAACCAAATTCTTGGCGGATTATTGATTGTCTCCGGAGGAATAATTTCCTTGGTATTTTTAGGTCTAATTGCCACGTTTATTAAACCAGCCCCAAAATAAATGTATTACCCAAAACCAAAAGAAAACATTTACTATGTAAGTAAGCAAAATACGCAAAGTTTGATTTGACGATACACATTGGGCTATTGGATAACCTGTTATTTCGCAACCCATGCCGAAAATGTAAGCCCCAAATTCTCCACGATTAAGTAGAACCTGAGCTAATCCACTAACTAACCAAATTAAAATACTTAACCCCAAAGTTAGGAAAAATCTTTTTCTGCTAAAATTCCACGTTGTATTACCGGGCATAATTCCAGCATACGCCTATTTAAATTCTTTTTCCACCCGCTAATTACCAAGTTTTTTAAAACTGTAATCCAAAAGTTCCCTGGCTTCATCACGTCTAGATGCTGATCCAAGTAAAACTCCGACTACTTCATGTCCATTTTTTCTTGCCAGAGTAATCAAAGTTAATCCTGCTTGCGGGGTAAAGCCGGTTTTAAAACCCATTACTCCCGGGTATGTAGTCAATAAATTTATCCCGGAATACATATCATAATCCTGATGCGTTTCTGTCTGGGGTAAAAATATATGCTCTGTTTTGGAGATATCTGCTACTTCGGGAAAACGCCTGATTAAAAACCTGGTTAAAATTACCAGATCATAAGCTGTGGAATATGAATTATTTTCATCCTCATCCAAGCCTGTGGGGTTGGCAAAGAACGAATCCGTCATGCCTAACTGTTTGGCCTTATCATTCATCAGCCTGATAAATTCCTGCCTGCTGCCGGTTGTGCCTTCTGCCAAAACTTCTGCCGCATCATTGGCTGATATTAAAAATAGTCCGTATAATAATTCTTTTAAGCTTAATCTTTCTCCGGCTATCAAAAGCATTTTATCCGGCTCCATTTCTGCAGCCTCTTTTGATACTATAAACTGATCATCCCAATTTTTATATTCCAGCGCTATTAAAGCAGCCATCACTTTCACCAGTGACGCAATTGGCAACCTTTGTTGGCTATTTTTAGAATAAAGCACCTCGCCCTTTTTTGTATCTATAAAAATCGCTCCTTTGGCACTGATTTTAGGAGTATTTGTTTGCACTCCTAAAACAGAAGACGGAAACCACTGATTTACTCCTAAAATCTTCCCGTTACTCAGCAGCGGTGAAATTAAACTGACGGAGGCTTTAGACGGCAGGCTACTCAGAACAATCACAAATAAAATAATCAAGGCAACTGCCAAAAAAGGGGCAACTTTTTTCATGAATAACCATATTACCCAAACTACCTCTTGACGTCCAGCAGGCAACTATCTCACAATGTAATTAGTGCTAAGACGGAAAGCACAAACTTTTATATGCTGCACCGTCTACTGCCACTTTTATTATTAGTAGCTTTAATTACCTTCGGAGCATTTAATTTTCAGTCAATCAGAAGAGAAATTGTTTATAAACTGGGTATTTCAGACGATTCCACCGCTTCATGCTGCAAAGAGGAAGAAGTCTTAAAATCCAAAGGGGAATTTGATGAAGATGCTGCTGTGGCTATTTTTAATAATCAGGTCATCGATTATCCCAAAACTTCTTTGGCTGTCAGTTACACCCAATCCTTAGCCCAAAAACCGGACACCAGCCAGGCCGTATTAGGCGTGACCACTAATGAATCCGGAGAAGAAAAATGGATTGAAGTTTCTTTGTCTGAACAAAGGACAAGGGCCTGGGAAGGAAATAAATTAGTGATGGAATTTCCCATTTCTTCCGGCAGATGGTCTCCCACCCCAACTGGCACATTCTATATCTGGTATAAAACCAGGTCACAAACCATGAAAGGCGGCTCAAAAGAATTAGGCACTTACTACAGCCTACCTAATGTGCCACACAATATGTTTTTCTATAAAGGATATGCTTTACACGGAGCTTACTGGCATAATAACTTTGGCCATCCGATGAGCCATGGCTGTGTTAACCAACCTTTAGCCAATGCCGCCCAAATTTTTGACTGGGCCGGACCCACAGTGCCGGAAGGTCAAAGAGCAATCAGGGCTTCAGCTGACAACCCCGGCACCAGAGTTTATGTTCACTAATACAGTACGGGGTTCAGGCTGACGAACAGTTTCCTGATCAGGGACTTTGGATAAATATTCTGCTAATTTTAAGGCTGCTTTTGCTCCCTCTCCTGCTGCAATTACTATTTGCTCTCCCCAAATGTCATTTACATCCCCTGCTGCATAAATTCCCGGCGCCGAAGTAGCTCCATACTCATCTACTTCTATCTCGCCTTTTTGATTTTTCTTTGTTAACTTATCAAAGCCGGTTGATGGTGTCCAGCCAACTTCTACAAACACCCCTGAAACCGGAATTATTTGTTCTTGATTTATGGTATTATCCCTCACCTTAATCCCGCCCACTGCCTGTTCACCCAAAATTTCCAAAATCTTGCAGTTATTTAAAACCTTGACCTTGGGCGAGGATGTGACATTTTTTAAAAGAATAGCGTCTCCTTGTAAGTTTGGGCCTATATTGATGATTGTGACAGATTTCGCCACTTTTTGCAGGGCAAAGGCCGCATCCAAAGCAGAATTCCCGCCGCCCACCACCGCTACATCCTTCATCAGATAAAAGGGGGCATCACAAGTCGTACAAGTTGCCACCCCTCTGCCAAAAAGCTCTTTTTCACCCGGCACACTCAGTTGCTTCGGGATTCTGCCGGAGGCAATTAAAATTGTTTTCCCATGATATTTTTGCCCTTCAGAGGTTTCCACTATAAAATCCGGACATACTCCGGATAAATTCGTTACCTCAACTCCCTCTTTTAACCAAAGCCCGTTATTTTCAAAATTTAACAGTTCCAATCTGAATTGTTTTGCCAAATCGCGACCTGTAATCATGGTAAAACCGGGGTAATTTTCCACTTCAGAAGAATTGGCAGCCTGCCCGCCTACTGTTTTAGTTAAGATTAAAACTTTCAAACTTTTTCTGACAGCATAAATGGCAGAGGCAATACCGGCCGGCCCTGCCCCGATAATAATTACATCAAAAATCTCCGGCTCCATATATTTAATATAGCATAAAGACCTGTCATTTATGTTACCATTAATTTATGCCCTTAAAAGATGATTTGCAAAAGATTATCAAAGGCGAGGTTGTAAGTGACGGGGAAACTCTAACCAGATATAGCCGCGATGCTTCTATTTTTGAAATAAAACCTGAGGTTATAGTATTTCCAAAAAACGCAGGGGATATTCAAACCCTAGTAAATTTTGTCAACCGGCATCCGAGAGACAATCTATCCATCACTGTCCACTCAGCCGGCACCGATATGACAGGTGGCGCAATAGGAGAATCTATTATCTTAGATGTTTCCAAAAAACTTAATCAATTAATTGCCTTATCTGAGGATTCTGCCATTGTCCAACCGGGCATGCTTTATAAAGATTTTGAAGCGCAAACTTTACAAAAAGGGCTAATACTGCCAACTTATCCTGCTTCCAGGGAAATTTGTACAGTCGGCGGGATGGTCGCGACCAATGCAGGAGGGGAACTGGAATTAACTTATGGGCCGATCAACAAATATTTAACTGAAGTTAAAGTAATTTTAACCGATGGTGACGAATACATCTTTAAATCTTTAAACTCAAAAGAATTAGATGCAAAAATTGCCCAGCAGGATTCTGAAGGAAAAATTTATGAAGAAATTTTTGATTTAATTAAAAATAATGAAAAAGTTATCAAGCTTGCAAAACCACAAACTTCTAAAAACTCCACCGGCTTCAATCTCTGGGATGTTTGGGATGGTGAAAATTTTGATTTAAGCAAATTAATTATTGGCTCCCAGGGAACTTTGGGAATTATTACAGAAATTAAATTCAAATTAATCAAACCAAAACAACATCAGGTTTTAATGGTTATTTCACTTCCCGACCTGTTACAACTTGATGCGGTGGTAAAAACAGTTTTGGAATATAAGCCGGAAGCTTTCGAGTGTTTTGATGACCAAACTTTAAAACTGGCAACAGACCATACCTGGGATTTAACCAAAAATTTCAAACACAGTAATAGAATATCCGCATATTTGGATCTTTTACCGGAAAAAATCCAAAATAAACAAAATCGCTTGCCCAATTTAGTGCTCTTGGCAAATTTTACCTCAGATGAAAAAGATGAAGCCTTGCAAAAAGCCCAAACAGCAATGGATGCTTTAAAATCTTTTAATTTAAAGGCGGAAATCAAAAGATCAGATAAGGATCAGGAAAAATATTGGTTAATCCGCCACAAAAGTTTTGGACTGCTTATGAAATACTCCAAAGGATTAAAGGCTTCCTCATTTATTGATGACATTATTGTTCAACCTGAATATTTACATCAATTCCTGCCCAAATTAAATGAAATTATTGCGCCTTATAAAGACAAAATGGTTTATACCTTGGCAGGACATATTGGTGATGGCAATTTTCATATTATACCTTTGATGGATTTAACTAAAAAAGATGTCAGAGCAGTAATTCCAGAGTTAATGGAAAAAGTATTTAAATTAGTATTTGAATATAAAGGTTCAATGTCTGCAGAGCACAATGACGGTTTAATCAGGGGTCCGTATTTACCTCAAATGTACGGAAGGGATGTTTATGAAATTTTTAAAAAAGTCAAAGAAATTTTTGACCCAAAAAATATTTTCAATCCCCACAAAAAAGTTGATGCTACTTTTGAGTATTCTTTAAGCCACATGATAAAGGGCTAGATTTGCCTGGCGACTATTTTAGAATTTTGTTTTAATTTTTCCTGCATTTTTTCATATGTTAAAAGGCCGGACTGAGGGCCAACTTGCTCTACCACCGCGGCCCCATTGGCAGCTCCCCATCTCATAGCCTCTGGTAAAGATTTACCGTAAATTAATCCTGCCACCAAACCTGATGCATATGCATCCCCTGCTCCAGTCATTTCCACTAAGTTTGCCGGAAAAACTTCAAGTTTATAAAAATCCTCACCATTATATCCAAAGGATCCGTTTTTGCCATCTGTTATTACCGCAAGTTTAGAACCCAAATCGGAAATTTTTAACAGCAGCTTTTTTATCTGAATTTCATATTCACGATGGTATCCAAAAAAGAGCTTCGCTTCTTCTAAATTAACAATAAAAAGTTCCGATAACACTAAAATTTTGGAGTTATTTTTTAAGCCCCACTTGAGTTGAAAAGTACCCGGCTGATAAACTAATTTTACTCCAAACTTTTCTACATAATTTATTATTTGTTCAATTAAATTTGAATCCGCAAAAGACGGAGCCATGGAAGTCAGATAAACCCACCTGGTTTTATCTAAATCAGGCAAATTAAATTGCCAAGGCTGATGATGAACCAAAATTGTCCTTTCCCCTTTATAATCTAAAACAATATTGTGGTTCGAAGGTAATTGGTCTGTTTCCACCACATATCTGGTATCCACTTTTTCCTTTTTAAGCTTGGCAATAATCCTGTCGTCCCATTCGTCTTCATCTTTATTACCCGCATTGGTATAGATAGCTGTTTTTAATCCTAACCTGGCCGATCCTACGGCATTATTGGCAGCATTACCCCCTACCATCGAATTAGATTGTTCCACCCACAGTTTACCTCCAAACGGCAGTCCCAGCAGTTTTACCCCGTCTTTTTCCAAAACTTCTGCCTTGATTAAAGGGATATATGTATCTACCACCACATCACCAATAGAAATTAAATCATACATTAAGGATATTTCTCCTTTGTTTGAACAGGAGATAACACTTCTTTAACAGTATGATCATCATTGATAATCACCACCTGATTTGTGTGAACCTCATCTTGCGCCAAATGCTTAACATGAATAGCCGGATGAACCGAACGCCAAAAGTAATATATAAACTCCCTGATTTCCTCATGGTTCATGCCTTTTCCCTCCGCACGCAGCCTATCCTCTGCCTGATCCCTCCATTTTAAAGAAATCTGATAATGCGGCACATATAAAACAGTAAAAAAATCGAACAGCTGCCAAAGCGGCTCGTATTCCACCAATCTTTTATTAATGTCCTTGGCAAACTGAATATGTTCTGCGCTGTCAAGCGCCGGCAAGCCTGATTCAAAAACAGATTCATCTTCTACTTTCCTTGCCCCTAACATCCAACCGTCATAAAAAATAAACTCCGGTTTTTTGGTAACAGTTTTCCACCCATCCCTGTCTCCGTCTCCATCAAAAGCTCCCTTGTTATAAATCGGGATTTTAACTTCCTGCCCTGCTGTCATTTTTCTTAAGTCAGTTAAGTTCTGTATAGCCAAGGGGATATCATGAGTCACTCCTCTCCGAATATAGCGGGGATCTTTTTCCCTTAACTCATTAAGCTGCTTATGAGTGATATAGTGACCATCAATAGAAAGACTAACTGAGGAATAACCAAAATGATCAAGTAAAATTTCTAAAATCTCTCCTTGAGTAGTTTTACCAACGCCTTGGATTGCAGAAACGCCGACAATAATCCCATCGTTGGTATTTTTTTGCTGCTTTAAATTAATTAATTTTTGGATAAAGGGAAGATAATAATTTTGAAGATCTTTTTTTAAAGTGTCGGTATTTATCTCAGGCCGTTTTTCCAAAACCGGTTTAAAAATTGCAAAATTTAATTCTATATCAAAATCAATATTCATAAATTACCCCGAAATTAAATTCCTAAATAGCGCTGCCGCTCCAATCAACTGAGTAGCAAACATAATTAAGTTAATGTTTTCCGCAGAAGGACTGGTCCAACCGGATGATAACCAAAATACTGCGTTCAAAAACATCCCTCCCAAAAGTCCTGAAATTAACACTGCTGCAGCTTTTTTATCCCAGGATTTCTTGATTAACAGAATTGATGCTCCTGCGATGATTGCTAATGCGGACAGCAATTCTCCCCACATAGTTAAATTGGCAAATAATTTTGAGTTGGGAATAGCCGTATTTGTTAAAAAGTCTTTAACAAATGGATAAGGATTTTTGCCAGCAAAAAAGGTGAGTGTTTTCCCCAATTCATCAACGAATCTGCCTCCGGCCAGCTTGCCATAACTGCTTCTTAACCAAATCAGACCATGAGCAAGCAATATCAAAATTAAACCATAGAAAAAGTTCCTGTTACTCATTTTAATTCCTGCTCTACCAGAGTTTGAAGCTGGTCGAAACTTTGTAAGTTTAATTTGCGTCCGTTCAGAAAGAAGGTAGGGGTGGCATTTACCTTATAAACTTGGGCCGCTGCTAAATCCTCGTTTATTACCGCTGCAAACTGATCTTTTTCGACTGCCTCTCTAATTTTTGCTTCATCCAAACCATACTGAATCCCTAAGTTAACAAAATAATCTATAGCATTTTTGGGAGCCGACCAATCCTGTTGAGTTTCGAATAATTTATCGTGTACAAGCCAGAATTTGCCTTCTGCAGCTGCATACTCGGCAAAATTGGCGGCTTCCCTTGCATGAATATGCTGACTCAGAGGGAAATGGCGGTAAATCAACTGAAGATTTTCTTTATTTTTCTCAATTACCTGTTTAACAAACGGTTCTGCTGCTTTACAAGCCGGACACTGGAAATCTGAAAATTCTACAAGTTTAACTTTAGCGCTGCCGCTGCCGATTTTTTGTCCTTTGGAATAATCGATATTAAATACTCGGCTGCTTTCTCCTGAAGTATTATTTTCACTTTTTCCTAAGAGAAGCGCCGCGCCTACTATCAAAGCCAAACTGCATATTAGAACCGCCCCTAATATCTTTGTCTCTCTACTCATTTTCTTTTTTAATCTTAAAAAAGTCCAGCACACACAAACATAAAATCATTATAGATACAATAAATGATGCAACACACCAAATGCAATATGCCTTAATCACAAAAGCTTCAAGAAAAGTCAAATACACCCCAAACGCAAATGCCGAAAAGCTGGCTGCCAACCTGAGCAAACTAATCTTTTGATGATAGTTTTGCGTCAACCAAACCGACACGAAAGCAGTCATCAGGTAAAAAGCTATACCAAAAATAGGCAGATCCACCCCTAACAGTTTGGAGAATTCGCTTTTCCTTACCAACTCACAACCGGTTCCCGTAACAGGACAAACCATAGGACCCGCTTGCATATATTCAAATGCCAAAAAGGCGGTAACGGCAAGACCGATTAAACTGAGGGTGAAAATCAAGCGATTGATGTTTACAATTGACACGGATTATTCTATTTGTATATTATGGATTTAGAGACAAAATTTGTCAATGAAAAGATTAATCGATTTTGGCGTTCCCATCGGGCTCTACTTACTTTATTTCCAATTTTATAACTTCGGAAAAATTTCTCCCTCGGAAGTTATTAAAACCACCGGGCTTTTATCTATTACACTTATTTCTTTAACTTTATTTGTAGGCCCGCTTTGCAGGTTTTTTCCTTCTCTGGAACCGTTCAAGGCTCATCGTAAGGCTTGGGGGTTATTTGGTTTCTTTGCGGGACTTGCCCATGCAGTTTTAATTTACATTTTCTATTTTAAATATGACCTTGCCAGGTTATTTAATCCTGCCGGTCCAAAATATTATGGTTTACTGGCAGGGCTTGTTTCTTTGATAATTCTAGCTGTAGTAACCCTAACTTCCAATAAAACAGCCTTGAATGCCTTAAGCCCTACAACCTGGAAACGGATACAGTCACTAAGTTATTTAGCTTTAATAATTGCCGTGTTGCATTTTTATCTTGTTGAATCAGTAAATGGAGTACTGGTAATTAAAAGGGTCGTGGGCCAGATTACATTTGGTTTCGCTGCTTTTGTAGCGCTTTTTAGAATTTTAGTTCAACTGCTGCCAAAGAAAAAATAGACCGGTCATTTCCCCTTCATCTTCAACACTTGAGTTACAGCTTTAATAATGGCTTCTTTTGTTAAACCAAACTTTTCTAAAAGCTCATTTGGTTCTCCTGATTCTCCAAACCTGTCTTCAATTCCGATAATTTTTAAAGGTATGGGGTATTTTTGCGATAAAACCTCTGCCACGGCGCCTCCTAACCCTCCTATAATTTGGTGTTCTTCAACTGTGACAATAGCTCCTGTTTCTTCTGCAGCTTTAAGAACGGTTTTACTATCCAAAGGTTTAATTGTGTGACAATTTATTACTCGAACAGAAATTTTATGCAATTTTAACTCTTCAGCAGCCAGTAGCGCCCTATATACCATTTGGCCGGTAGCAATAATAGCCACATCACTACCCTCATAAAATACTTCTGCCTTACCGATTTCAAAAGGCGTCTGCTCGGTAGTGATAACGGGAATTTTTTCTCTGGAAAGCCGCATATAACAAGGCTTGGGTAATCCGGCTATAGCAAGGGTGGCCTTTTTGGCCTCAATGCTGTCTGTAGGACAAATCACCACCATATTTGGCAAAACCCGCATGATGGCAATATCTTCTAAAGCCTGGTGGGTAGCTCCGTCAGGACCGACTGATACCCCCGCATGGGAACCGATAATTTTTACCGGCATATCGTTATAACAAACGGTGGTTCTGATTTGTTCCCAATTCCGTCCTGGGGAAAAAGTGGCATAAGAAGAAATAAAGGGGATTTTACCTGCGGCAGCCATGCCGGAGGCAACTGCGGCCAAATTTTGTTCTGCAACTCCTATCTCGAAAAATTTCTGCGGAAATTTTTCGGCAAATGCTTGAATTCTGGTAGATTCCGTTAAATCAGCGCAGAGTCCCACTACCTGTTCATTTTCTTCTGCTGCTAAGACCAATCCTTCACCAAAACCTGCGCGAGAAGCAATCTGCTCAATATCAGGATCAAATAGTTTTGGATTTAAAAAGGCATCTTTATTCATGCTCGCTCCTGATCTTTCCCTGCAAAGTTCTAAGCTCTGCCAATGCTTTCTTTGCTTCATCCTTATCGGGCGGTTTACCGTGCCATTCAAATTTCTTTTCCATAAAATCCACTCCTTTGCCGGGGATAGTATGGGCAATAATGCAAACAGACTTGTTTTCAATTGCCTTGGCCTGATTGCAGGCATCGATAATATCATTGAAGTTATGTCCGTCTATCTCCAGGACATACCAGCCAAAGCTTTCGTATTTTTGTCTTAACGGCTCAAGCGGCATGACATCTTCGGTAAAGCCGTCGATTTGGATGTTGTTTCTATCCACAATAACAGTCAGATTACTTAATTCATATTTACCGGCTAACATGATTGCCTCCCATGTATTACCGGCATCGTGTTCACCGTCTGAAGTCAGGCAATACACCCACCACGCTTTTTGATCCATCTTCGCAGCCAAAGCCATACCGCATGCCTGGGATAAACCGGAACCTAAAGGGCCGGATGTGGTTTCCAGACCGGGCAAAGCAGTCCTGTGCGGATGTCCTTGTAATCTGGTGCCTAATTCCCTTAAGGTTTTTAACTCGGCAACAGGAAAATATCCGGCGTGAGCCATGGTAGCATAAAGCGCAGGGCAAATATGTCCGTTGGATAAAATTAATCTATCGCGCTCTGCCCATTCCGGATTTTTAGGATCGTGATTTAAGATATTAAAATAAAGGGCGGTAAAAATATCAGTCATGCCCAAAGATCCGGCGGAGTGACCTGATCCTGCCTCAAGTAACATTTTAATAATATCCTGGCGGATAATGTTTGCTTTTTCTTCTAATTTTCGGGCCTCTTGGGCAGTTAACATAGGTCTTAGATACCGAAACCTCCATCTGACGGCATGGAGTGATGATGTTTACCTGTTTTCAGTTCTTCTCCAAAATCCCAAATCGCATCCAGAACTTCATCCGGTGAATTGACAATTTTATACACTTCCAGTTCCTGAGGTCTAAGCAGCATATTTTCTTTAAAGGCTGTAATAATTTTTTCCCAGAAATTGCCATAAAGGACTAATGGTTTATGATGGCCAAAGTAAAGCTTAGCCAAACCCCAGGCCATACCAAATTCTGAGATGGTGCCTGTTCCGCCATTAAACACAAGGTATACTTGTCCTGTTTTCAGCAGGGCCAAGGTTCTTTCGACATAGTTTGTGGTCTTTATCTCCTCATCAAATAAATTTTTCGGATCTCTTCCTTCAAAGTTTGGGATATCCTCTGAGTATAAAGTAACCCCGATTACTTTTCCTCCACCTTCATTTGCGCCTATTGTGGCTGCTCTCATCACGCCGGGTCCGCCTCCGTCAACAACTATATATCCTGCCTCAGCCAGCCTTTTACTTACTTCTCTGACTGTTTTAAAAAGCCCGTCATTTTCAGCTGCATCGGCATAACCAAAAATTGCAATATTTTGAATAGTTAATGCTTTCCTGGCTTTAGCTTCTTCATTCATAATTTAAGCCTGTCTTCAATTTGTTTAATCTTTTCTATCCTTCTAACGTGCCTTTCCCCGACAGTAAAAGGGGCTTCCAGCCAAAGCTTGACTGCTTTCAACGCATCTTCCTCTGTTAAAATCTTTGCTCCAAGCGACAATATATTAGCATCATTATGTTCTCTGGTTAAACGGATCATTTCAAAAGGGTCTGTGCTGACTCTACCTGTTACGTCTACATTATGTACTGGTATGCAGGGAGTGTAAAAGACAACCGCTCTTACATTTTTAAATTTATTGGCAACCACCGCCTCTCCCTGTCCGGAACTGCCGAAGATGACTGCTTTACCGGACGGGTCTTTGGACACAGCTTCAGCTGCTTTTGAGATAAAATCCGGGTAATCATCATCTTTATCAAACTGATATGCCCCGAAGTCTTCTGCTTGATAGCCTTCTTTCTGAAGAAATCCTTTAACTTTTTCTTTTAATTCAAAACCTGCATGATCTGCAGCAAGATAAATCATATACTAATTATAGATTGTAAAATGTAAAATGTAAAATGGCAGAGTTGATATATTTTGTACTACTTGACCAGTTAGATCAACTTTGTTATAAATAATATGGTTATCGAAAGATAGCTTTTCAAGAAAACTCGCCTTGCGCGAGTTTTTTTGTGGTAAAATTTAGGCATATTGCGGGATCGTCTAATGGTAGGACACGTCCCTCTGGAGGATGGTATCTAGGTTCAAGTCCTAGTCCCGCAGCAGTTGTTAAGTTTAGCTTGTCATAACAACCTAAACAAATATGCTCATAGGGTAAAAACAACAGGTCGCTTATGTAGCTGCCTGCATATAATCTACAACTATGTTAATAATTTCCTGAACGCTTTTGTTGCAATTTTTAAAATATATATTGTTTAATACCTCATTCCCAAAATTCCTTATTAACTCGCTTATTAAGGCATGAACGAAAGATTGAGTTGCTGATTCTACGCCTTCAAAATCTAGGGTAATTTCTTCATTTTTTTCTAAAGTCGGTGTTATATACTTAATTCGTATCTCTCTTGCGATATCTTTATTTTCGGCGAATATACCAGTTTTAGGTAATAGCTTTATTATTTTCATATAAACTTTGCCTTATAGTATGCTTTCCTCTGTTCTTTGACAGCTTTAGAATAGCTTTTTCTAATCAAATCCAGGAGAAGAGAAAATTCTTCTGTACTATCTAGGTTTATATCAATACCGACAGCTGTACCCTGCCAATATGGAAAATTCTCTCCCTTAGAGTGCTTATCTTTAAAGGGGTCTGCGTGTAAGCGCACACTTTTCTTATTGTCGGCTTTTAATAATTTATACATACCGTTTCCGCTATAGATTACAAAAAAATCCTTGTTTACTGTGGCAATAGACTTAATGAAAAACAGTCCAGCGCCGGCATTATAGTCGGTACCACCTATTCTTTTTGTGGTTCCGGTTATACCCGGTGTTAAAGCAAGTCTAATTGCCTCAAGATCAGTCTTGGCCTTATGTAATGCTGAAATTGTATTTAGTATGCCTACTCCTCTATCAATAATACCAATTCTTATTGTATTACTTTTTTTATAATATTGAGCACACATTATGACACCAATTTTAGACACAGCATGCTCAAATACATTCCTCATTAATTCACTTAATATGTACCTGATAGGTTCTGTGTGTTTTGGGGATAAGTGCAATAATGGAACTACTTCGGTAATAAACTCAGTTAATTTTTCACTATTAGTGATTTGCTTTAGTGGGATAAACCTTCCTGCAGATTCATGTTCTGTAATTTCAATTCCAGAGTCAATCTTCAAAAAATCAAACAATCCCATTCTCTTAAGATAATGCTTCGATCTTGCCTCCATAGTTTCACAGTGTACCTGTTTAGGTTTAAGAGAGAGTCCTAAGGCAGCAATCATGGCAATAACCATCGGATGTATTGAAATCCATTGTTTATTCGCAGTGATCTCAAGCGTATCGGGATTTGAGGTACCAAAATTTCTCAAAAATGGGTCAATATTACCTAAAAAAGCACTATTGGGTATATGTATCTTCATACATAGTATTTTACCAGGATTGTAGGATATTTGCAAGTAATACCGGGAATCCCGGTAATCTAAAAGGACGTATAATTCTGCATTAATTGGGTTCTAACTTGGTCTAAGACCCGCAGCCAGACGGAATTTTGAGGCTGGGGTTCCTTACTTTTTGAATATGCAGCTGAATATCAGTTAAAAAAATATCCAGACAATCCTTAGGGTCTGGTTGAATACTGTTCATACGTACATTTGTCCAATTTTAGAAGCAGCTGAAGTAGAGGTTACAACTTTTTCAGCTATCTCATCATAAAGATTTATTTGGACAATCAAGAAAAATTATTGTAAAGTTGTGAATATATGAGCAGTACAACAGGCGGTGCAGATTTTTATGATAAAGTTGCTAAAAAATTTGGTGGTTATGGATATGGTAAGGGTATTAAGCCTAGATATAAAAGTGAATATCCAGCGGGCGACCCCGAAAAGATTTTTAAGGAAAAACTATTGGAGTCGAGTTCAAAAGATAAAATAGCACTGGATATTGGGTGTGCTGATGGTAAATTTACTCTCTCTATTTCGCCCTTTTTCAAAAAGGTATATGGAATTGATACTTCAAAAGTG
>Ga0155961_109_pt1 | contig 62187 bp, 64 predicted proteins | sample RifCSPlowO2_02_FD_107615 | JGI IMG/M metagenome (GOLD analysis project Ga0155961, IMG submission 107615) | Candidatus Daviesbacteria bacterium RIFCSPLOWO2_02_FULL_38_15
CCTCATCTGAGAGATGGACAGAATCTATCACCCACCCATTATCTCATACCTGATAGTATTGGTAAAATCTATTTGGGGGTACTATAGTTGTTTCCGGACCCAGTCCGCCTATTATTCCAACGGTTCGCATATTAAACTATCTCCTTTTGTAATTTTATACGGGCTTTTTCATTATAGCGTTTTTTAATTCCTATCGGTACAATTGATTCTGTCTAGGTTACATCCAATCGCTCCAGCGATTCATTGTAACTAATCTGGATATGTTGCATCAGAAAGTACCAGAACAAAAATTAGGCTTAGTATACCACTAGCGGATCAGTTTGCTAATATCAGAGTATGTTATTAAAAGCGCCAAGCCTAAAAGCAGAATGAAACCGATCTGATGAACTGTTCTCTCTGTCTGCTCACTTACCTTTTTACCGGTGACTGCCTCAATTACCAAAAATAATAGCCTGCCTCCATCCAAAGCCGGAACAGGTAAAACATTAAATATGCTCAAAGTCAAAGAAATCACTCCCACAAACCAGACGTAAAATGGAACAGCCGACCGGCCGCCACTTAAAATCTCATTACTGATGGTAGCCAGCCCAACCGGTCCGCTGACGGATTGAGAAACTGATTTGAAGTTACCTGCAAATAGATCATAGAATGTTTTTCCAAGACCTGCAAATGTCAATTTAGTCAAATCATAAGAATAGGTTATACCTGAAAATGTTTTTTCCAAAGGAGTCTTATACTCTTTAATAGCAATCGGGCTAAATCCTACTCCAATTAAATATCCTTCTTTGTCCGCTTTTTTAGGAGTAACAATTATAGTTTTTTGGTTTTGCCCTTGAGCATCAGAGATCGTTAAACTAACCGGTTGTCCATTTTTTTCTTTAATAAAATTTCTGGGATCATCAAAATTTTTTACCTGCCTGTCGTCAACTCTTAAAATCCTATCTCCCACTTTAATGCCTGCTGCCTCTGCCGGGAAATTTTCCTGGACAAAACCTACAAATACCCCCTGATCTAAAGTAGGATAAATTATCCTGAAATTTTGATAAATAATTACTGTATAGAAAATAGCCCAGGCTAAAATCAAATTCATGACTACCCCTGCTATCACTACCGCTATCCTTTGGCCAACAGATTTAGCCCGAAAATCCCTCTCATTCAGAGAACGTTTAGAGGCAGACTCCTCATCTTCACCCAATAGTCTGACAAATCCGCCTATAGGCAAAGCATTTAAAGAATAGATTGTTTCACCGATCCTTTTACCAAATATCTTAGGTGGAATACCAAAACCGAATTCCTCAACTTTGATCCCAAACCTTTTGGCCATTATGAAATGGCCAAGTTCGTGTATAACTACTAAGACAAGTAGCGTTAGAATGAAAATAATAATAGAAAAAATCATACCCTAAATTTGTGTTAACTCCTCAGCCTTAGTCTTACCCAATCTTTCCACTTCTAAAATCTTTTTATCCACCAACTCTTGAAGGATCTTTTCCCTGCGGAAAAATTCATCCTCCCCGAATTTTCCTTCTTCAGATTCTTTTTTCCATTCATTCCTAAAATCCTGCCTGATTTGCCTGATAGTCACTTTTGCTTCTTCTATTTTTTGGTGTAAGATTTTGATAAATTCCTCTCTTCTTTCCGAAGTAAGCGGAGGTATAGGCAAGCGGATTAATGTACCCTCATTGGAAGGATTAAGTCCTAAATTTGCTTCCTGAATAGCTTTTATAACATTTTGTAAAATAGAAACATCCCAAACTTGAATAGTTAACAAAGAGGGCTGGGGAGCGGCAATATTGCCCACTTCCACCATCTTCATTTTGGATCCATATGCATCAACTAAAATATTTTCCACTAGTCCAGGATTTGCCCTTCCGGCCCGTATACCGGCAACCTCCACTTGAAAGTGGTGCAGAGCTTCTTCTATTTTAGTGTTTACGTCTGTTAAAACAGGGTCCATCATTCTCCTAAAGCTACTCTTTCAAATCTACCAATTTGTATGTTCTCTCCTAGTTTGCCAATTGCTAATTTAACCAGCTGATCTACTGTCATTGATCCGTCTCTAATATACTCCTGAAAGAGCAAATCCTCTAAAGAGAGTGGGTTCATCGAGGCAATCTGTAAAGCAAGTTCATGAGCCAGATTTTTAAAATCCGAAGTGCGCGCTACAAAATCTGTTTCACACAACAGCTCCACTAAAACTCCTACTTTACCTCCATGGGAATAAACATCAACTATGCCTGCTTTAACTTCCCTTTCTCCTTTGGATGAAGCTTTATCAAAACCCTTTTGTTTTAACCACTCTTTGGCTTTTTTTAAATTGCCCTTCGATCGACTCAGGGCCTCCTTACAGTCGGCAATCCCAGCCCCGGTTTGTTCACGAAGTAATTTAATATCATCGAGTTTAACATTCATATTACTCCACTATTCTTTCTGCTTCCTTAACAGCTGCCTTTTCTACCTGCTCTTCTGCTGCCACCACTTCCTGCACAATTTCCTCATTAACAGTCTCTTCCGCTTTAGCTTCTACCTCTTTTTTCTCCTTTGCAGCTTTCACTTTGCCTGCTTCTTTTTTCCCTTCTCCGTAGGCGCTAGCCACTGCTTCTGACAAAATCTTAATAGATTTTATAGCATCGTCATTGCCGGGTATCGGGTAATCTATTTCTGAAACATTACAATTTGAATCTGCAATAGCCACCACTTTAATACCTAATCTGTTGGCTTCTCTGACTGCAATATTATCTGAAACAGCATCCACAACAAAGATTGCATCAGGATGGCCTGGTAAATCCATCACACCTTGGAAATCCCTTTGCAGCTTTTCCATTTTTCTATCCAGTAACAACTGTTCTTTTTTGGTGTATTTAGAAAGCTGGCCTTTTTCTTTTTGTTCTTTTAAGTCTTTTAAAAGCTTAATCCTTTTTTTAATTTCCTCAAAATTGGTCAAAAAACCTCCCATCCATCTTTCCACCAAAAATGGCGCTTGTAAATTCCTGGCAAGCTCTTCTATGATAGGTCTTGCCTGTTTTTTAGTCCCTACAAAAAGCAAAATCTTTCCTTCTTTTCCTAACTCATAAACAAACTCTGCAGCCTCTTTTAATAAGCTTTCAGATTGAGTCAGGTCAATGATATGCACATCTTCTCTTACACCATAAATATACGGCCTCATCCGGGGATGACCACGGCGAACCTGGTGTCCAAAATGGACACCGGCTTCCAGTAAATTTTGTAAAGAAGGAAGTTTTAGCATGTTTTCCTTGTTCTTCTCTATCAGCAGTATAGTTTCAGGAAAATTACCGATAGATGTGTAATGGTGTCCATTATACCAGATTCCAGCTTACCTTTCAAGGTCTAAAAATTTGTACTTTAATCCGTTACTCTCATGTTCTTCTTCTGAAATAACTTTTTTAAATTGCGAATAGTCAGGGAAAAAAGTGTCTGCTTCCGGGTTACCCTCTACTATAGTTAAGTAAAGCCTGTCTGCTATACTAATTGCTTCTTGATAAATTTGCCCTCCGCCAATGATAAATACTTCCTCAGTTTCTTTACTCTTTGCTATTTCTAAGGCTTCGTTTAATGAATAAGCTATGATACAACCCTCTATGGCAAAATTTGAATCACGGGTAATGATAATGTTGGTTCTGTTTAACAAGGGTCTGCCAATTGACTCAAAAGTTTTCCTGCCCGTGATAATGGTATGGCCTGAAGTTAAATCTTTAAATCTTTTTAAATCTTCCGGGATTTTATAAATCAGCTCATTATTTTTCCCAAGCGCCCGGTTACCGGAAGCAATTGCCGCTATTAAACTGATTTTAGGTTTATTCATTAAGGTAACTTCTCACTTTGTTCGAAGAATAATGCCATATCTCAAATGCGTTTATGTATAACTTTATCCTGCCATCTGGCCTGTTTTTGGATCATATAGTCCACCAGCTACTGTTAATTCTGCTTTAAGCATAGGATATGGATCATACCTTTCTAAAATTACTTGTTCAGGACGAAAGTCATCTATATTTTTTAGAGAAGCATCAATTTTAACTTTGGGCAATTGCCGGGGCTTACGTTTAAGTTGCTCTTTTACCTGCTCAATATGATTTTCATATATGTGTACATCCCCGAAAGTATGGATAAATTCCCCTGGTTTAAGTCCGGCAATTTTTGCCAAAACTATAGTAAGTAGTGCATAAGATGCTATGTTAAATGGCACTCCTAAAAATAGATCCGAACTTCGTTGATAGAGTTGTAACGATAATTTTCCTCCTCTGTTGCTTATTTGATACATGTTATGACAAATTGGAAACCTGGAGGCATCTTCGTTAGTAGCCATGGTATAAAGATATTCCGGGTTCCAAGAATTGACAATTAAATTTTTAGCGTCGGGGTCATCCCTTAATTCTTGTAAAACCCATTTAAGCTGATCAATGGTTCTGCTTGGTGTCCTGGTTGGCCAATGTCTCCACATCTCACCATAAATCCTAGGCAAATTCCCCCACTGTTCCGCAAACTTTTCATCTGTTCTGATCTTTTCTATAAATTCTTCTTTTGTCTTTAACTTTGCACTTTGCACTTTGCACTTTGCACTATATATTTTATACGGATAATCATCCCAAATATGCACATTCTGATCCACCAGATACTTTATATTGGTCTGGCCTGAGATAAACCAGTAAAGCTCTTGCACTACCCCTTTCCAGTAAACCTTTTTTGTTGTTAAGAGGGGAAATTCTTTAGACAAATCATATCGTGTTTGCTTACCGAATAAACTGTAGAGTACAATGTTTGTCCCGCGATCCACCTTCCTTATGCCATATTCCAGTGCCTCTTTTAATAAATCGAGATATTGATATTCTTGATGTCCTAGCTTAACCATTTTTCGAGTTTCTCCCTTATACCTGCCTTTCTTCTTTATGGGGACTGACTCTGCCGCCCTGGTGTTGTCCTCTATAAAGAGTGGTTTTGCCTTCAATTTTATAAAAAACTATATCACAAACTCTGGCTCCCATTTGCAATCTAACATCAAACTTACTTAAATTTGTCAGTCCCATTGTCAGTGTTCCCTTATATCCAGGCTGTACCTTGGAGTTGACGAGTAATAAACCCGACCTGAAAATAGAGGTTCTGGTAAAAACAACCGGCAATAAATCTCCCGGAGTATTAATCGCTTCTACAGTGGAGACTAAATAATAATCCCCGGGTTTGATGATAATCCAGTCCTGATTTTTCTTTCCTTTTTTAAACTCGGCAATTAATTTTGTTTTTACACCTTTCCTTCTGCCTAGAGCCTCGCGCCTGTCGCTTTCAATAAATGCTCCGCCGCTTAAGATCTTATGAACAGCCCCCAACCTCAAATCAATAGTTACTCCTTCAGGATTTTTTAAGTCCCGCTCTCCCAAGCCTTCGATTAATTTTTGAGTTTTAATTCTTTGGAGAACTTGATCTATACCCAAAACTGACATAACTTTTAACTTTTAACTTTTAACTTTCTCTTGCCTGTAATATTTGAAACTTCCGGCAGATCGCTTCTTCCATACCTGTTATTTGGACTATTTTTATATGACCTTTCCACAGGTACAGCCAGTTTCTCAAAGGAGAAAGCACAAATCGGACTTCCTTCATAAATTATCAACCTCTTGCCTTTTAAAAAGGTGCCAAATTCCAGTACAGGATATCCATCCCAACCCGGATCAAATCTGGCAGCAGTTGAATGAACAACCACTCCCAAACGGGCCAAAGAAGACTTACCGTGCAAATGACCGATAATATCATTTGGTAAAGTTAATCTTTCTTTGGTGGTGGCTATAACAAAATCATGCTCAGTCAAAATAAAAGGCTGGCCGGGTTTTAGTTCCACCAGCCTCATCATTTTTTCCATATCTTCTTTGTTGGTAAATTTGGTATCAATGGTATTCATACCATCCATAGAAAAAACACGAAGTTTGCTACCCAAGTGAAAATCAATTGTCACCTCATCTACGTTTTCTTCCCAGTTAGAAGGCAAGAGGTCAATTTTAATTATCCCCTTTTTGATATATTCTTTTAACACCCAATCCGGTAAAGTGCCTAAAATATCAAAGGCAGAAGGTTTAGTAGTATTTTTTGCCATTGCTAGTTAAGTAACGATAATGAAATATCAACTATTTTTCAAGTAGTAAAAGCATATTTGAATGCAAGAGTTTCACTATTTCCTGATGTATATCTTCAGGCATTCTCATTTTGCCGCTCCCCATACAGTTTACTGTATACCAATTAGGACTGGCGGCCAGTTCTTGATAAATTTTATCTGTCTTTGTTTGATATCCCAAATCTCCTTCATGAATATCCAACTCATTTTCGTCCAAGATATTTTGTTGGCCTATTTTCGGTTCCAGTTTTAAAAATATAGTTAAATTTTCTCTGGGAATTTTATTTGTTTGGTATTCCAACTGCTCAATCCAATTAATAAACTCTTGTCTTTTTTCTTCAGCCAGATTTGCTCCTAAATGTGCCTTTGAGGAAGAAACATACCTATTGGCAATTACCACTTTCCCATCATTTAGCCAACCTCTAATTAAATCTTTTGCCAAAACTCTATCGTCTGCATAAGCTAAAGCAACCAGATAAGGATTCACTTCCTGAAGCGACCCAAATTCCCCTTCCAAATACCTTCTAATTAATTTTCCATATAGATTATTTTCATATCTAGGAAAACTGATAATCTCAAAAGGAATATTTTTAGCCTTTAAATAATCAGCCAATAGATTCACTTGAATAGTTTTACCTGACCCATCTATACCCTCGAAAACAATTAATTTCCCTTTTCTCATTTAAGGCTTTTTTTCTGATGCGATTTTAATAAAGCCTAAAAATAAAGGATGGGGAGAAAGCGGTCTGGATTTTAATTCCGGATGAAACTGAGTCCCTACAAAAAACGGATGATCTTTTATTTCTATAATTTCTACCAATTTTCCATCCGGCGTAGTTCCGGCAATATTTAAGCCGTTTTTGGCAAACTTTTCCAAATACTCATTATTAAACTCATACCTGTGCCTATGTCTTTCAGATATGTCTTCTTTGCCATATAAAGCTCTTACTTTTGTATTAAGCTTTAATTTACAGTCCCACGCTCCCAGTCTCATAGTGGCTCCGTATTCCCTGGTCAGCAGTTTCTTTTGCTGGTCCGGCATGATATGAATAACAGGGAATTTGGTATCAGGATCTATCTCTGTTGTATGAGCAATTTCCATTCCCAAAACATTTCTGGCATATTCAACAACAGCCAGCTGCATTCCATAACAAAGCCCAAAATAGGGAATGTTTGCTTCTCTTGCATATTTAATAGCAGCAATTTTGCCTTCAATTCCTCTTGAGCCAAATCCTCCCGGTACTAAAATCCCCTGAAAATCTTCTAAAATCCTTATATTATTCTCAATTTTTTCCGAATCAATCCATTTAATCTGCGGCTTTAGCCCCTGAGTCCAAGCAGCATGTTTAATCGCCTCAATTACTGAAATATAAGAATCAGCTAAGGTAAAATCACCGGTTGAGAAATATTTACCAACTATGGCAATCTTGACGCTTTCTTTACTTGAATTAATTTTTTCTACAAATTCCCGCCACTGCTTTAAACCCTGCCTACCGGCAGGCAGGTCCCTTTCTTTTCTTGTTAGCCTCATTTTTTGCAGTAATCTATCTGTTAAGTTTTGATCTGCAAAACCTAACGGCACTTTATAGATACTGTCTACATCAGGAGCAGAAATAATATCCTCCGGTTCCAAACCCGTAGCAATAGAAAGCTTTTTAATTCTTGATTGATCCAATGGTCTTTGCGCACGTGCCAGCAACATATCCGGTTGAATGCCTGCAGCATTCAAATCCCGAACCGACATCTGAGCAGGTTTGGATTTCATTTCCCCAATTGAGGCTGGAACAGGCAGGTAAGTAATATGGATATGAAAAACATCCTCCGGATTTTTTAATTTCATCAATCTATTAGCTTCCAGAAAAAGGATATTTTGATACTCACCTGTCGTTCCGCCAATCTCAATTAAAACAATATCCGCATCTTTGCTTTTGCCTGCCTGCTTGATTCTGGCGATAATTTCCTCTGTGATATACGTCACCACATCCACGCATTCCCCGTCATACTCCAGATTCCTTTCCCTTTGAATAACGGATAAATAAATAGATCCCTGAGTGGCAATGTTTGTTTTATTCAGCGACTGGTTTAAAAATCTTTCATAATGACCTAAATCCTGATCTGTTTCCGTGCCGTCATCCAGCACAAATACCTCTCCGTGTTCAATTGGATTCATGGTGCCTGCATCCACATTCAAATAAGGATCCATTTTAATCGGGGCAACTTTATAACCTGCGGATTTTAAAAGGAGCGCGATCGAAGAGGTAGCAATCCCCTTACCTAAACCGCTTATGACACCGCCGCTAACAAAAATATACTTCATCTCTGCAGAATTTGAGGCTCTCAACATAATACTAAATTTAGCCTCAACTGTCAACGATCAAAAATTAGGACTTAGGCTTAGTCCAAGAAGCAAACTTGCAGCCCGGCCAGTTTTTGCAGCCGTAGAATGTTTTACCGTGGCGTGTTTTGCGAATGACAATTTCCCCGCCATCAGCAGAACATCTGGCATTAACTTTTTCCTCCAAACTTTCCGTATGTTTGCACTCAGGAAAACCCGAACAAGCCAAGAATTTGCCGAATTTGCCAATCCTAATCACCAAATCCTTACTGCATTCAGGGCATTTTTTACCTGCCAATTCAACTTCCATTTTAACTTTCTCAGCGACTTGCAGGGTTTCTTCCAGTTTCTTTGCAAAGGGCTCGTAAAACTGCCTTACCGTTGGCTGCCATTGTCTTTCTCCTCTGGATATTTCATCCAACTCATCTTCCATTTGCGCAGTAAACGAATAATCAAAGACATCGGGAAAATATCCGGTTAAAAAATCACAAACTGCCGTTCCCAGTTTGGTAGGCACAAATTTTCTTTCTTGTTTCTCCACATAAAACCTTTCCTGGATGGTAGATAAAATGGGAGCATAAGTTGAAGGTCTGCCTATACCTAATTCTTCCAATTTCTTAATTAGCGAGGCCTCATTATAACGGGGTAAGGCTTCGGTAAAATGCTGATTAGGCAAAAGTTTTATTAAATCAAGTGATTCTTTTTCCTTTAATTTTGGTAATTTCTGCTGCTCTTTTGCATCTTCCGACTCTTCAGTCTTTCCATATAGCTTCAGCCAACCTTCAAATTTAATCACGCTGCCTGTAGCCCGCAATAAATAATTATTGGCCGATACATCTATAGTTGTTTGTTCCAAAACAGCCTCACTCATTTGACATGCCAAAAACCTTTTCCAAATCAACTCATATAACCTAATATGATCCCTATTCAATCCATCCTGTTGCCTGGAGCCTAGCGCCTGTAAAGTTATATTTGTTACCCTGATAGCTTCATGCGCTTCCTGGGCATTTTTTGATTTGGATTTAAACACTCTGGCAGTGTCAGGCAGGTAAGATTTGCCGATAAAGTTTCCAATGTAGGCTCTAACCTGACTGATTGCCTGAGAAGACAAATTAACAGAATCCGTTCTCATATAGGTAATCAATCCCCGTTCGTATAGAGCTTGCGCTACCATCATTGTTTTCTTGGCAGACATTGATAACTTTTGAGCAGCAGCTTGTTGCAGAGTCGAGGTAGTAAAAGGAGGGTAAGGGTAGCGGCGGACTTCTCTTTGAGTAATCTTAGAAACTGAATAAATTGCTTTTTCTAAATTTTTAACATGTCCGTCTGCTTCTTCCTTGTTTTTGATTGCCAGCTTCTTACCGTTTTGCTCTATTAATGTAGCCAAAAAGCTATTGCCTGCAGCCTGTTGCCTGTCCCCTTGCAGCTGCGCTTCAATAATCCAATACTCCTCCGGCTTAAAAGCTAAAACTTCCTTTTCTCTTTCAACAATAAGCCTCAAGGCTACGGATTGCACCCTACCGGCTGATAAACCCTTTCTAATCTTTGTCCAAAGCAGCGGAGATAGCTTGTAACCTACAAGTCTGTCCAGCACTCTTCTGGCCTGCTGGGCATCCACCAACTTTAGATTAAGCTCACGGGGATTGCGGAAAGCTTCTTTAATAGCCTCCTCGGTGATTTCATGAAACACTACCCTTTTAATTGTCTGTTCCTCACTTTTAACTTTTAGCTTTGCACTTTGCACTTCAGAATTACGCAGTAATTCTGATAAATGCCAGGCAATTGCTTCACCTTCCCGATCAGGATCGGTTGCTAAATACAAAGTTTGAGCATCACCCGCTAGCTTTTTTAACTCATTAACCCTTTTTCGTTTATCTCGCGGGATAATATATTGAGGCTCAAAATTTTTCTCTATATCCACCCCAAACTCACTCTTTGGTAAATCTCTGATATGTCCCATTGAAGCTTCAATTAGGTAATCTGAACCTAAAAATTTTTGTAGGGTCCTTGCCTTAGTTGGCGACTCAACAATAACTAAATTATTCATAATAATTACTGTGGGGTAATTGTATATTGCTTGTCAATACTTCATTCGAAATCAGAATCTAAAACTTGAGGGTTAACGTTTTCAAGCTCCAGTCTTAAATCAGTATTTCTATCAAATTGAAAAGTTTTTGGGGCAGCCGGAGTAGCAAGGGGGGTCGGACTTACCGGATTAGTCAAATGAGTTTTCTCTTTGAAAACCGTGACAAAAAATGCGATCGCCAGAATTGTTGTTATTAAGATATAGAAGGTTTTCCTGCTACTCATTGGGTAACACCCCGCCTACTGCTGCCTTGGCTTGTAAAATTTTTCCCCGAAGTGTTTCCAAACCCGCTCTGAGCTGATCTTTAGAATAATATTTCTGAGCTTTTTGGAAAGCCACTGCTTCAGCCGCATATGTCACCCAATAGTCAGCATTCTTAATGGGGGTATCTATCCCTCCAAAAGCCACCCTGGTCTCTGTAATTCCTTTTCTGTCTCTCAACTCCTCCATAACAGCTGCCAGTCTGGATATATCCTCTTCAAACCTGTTACTCACCTTCTGATTAACTGCAGAGAGATTAATTGCGGCAGAAACCGAAGTTGAGGTTATAACAATTATAATATTTATAATTATTATAGTAAGCGCTTTCATCCTAATAATTCCACCCCTGCTTGAAATTTCTGGCCCTTAGTAAGCTGGTTTTGTAAAATCAACCTGGAGAATTGCGCTTCCAGAGTATCCTGAATTAACCTCCTTAAAGGCCTTGCTCCAAGAATTGGATCAAATCCTTTTTTAGCAAGTTCTTCAACTAAAGCAGTATCAAAATCTATTAAATAACCCTTTGTTTTGAGCTGATTGTGCAGCTTACTCAGTTTTAGTTTAACAATTTTTTCTAAATCTTCTTGAGACAAAGGCTTAAAAATTACCACATCATCAAACCGATTAACAAGTTCAGGTTTAAATACTTTTAAAAGTTCGTCATTTACCTGCTTATCAATAATTTCCATGCTTTTTCCCTGCTGGATTTCTTGGGCAATCAACAATGATCCTGCATTAGAAGTGGCAATAATAATGGTATTTTCAAAACTAACTGTTCTGCCTGCGCCATCTGTTAACCTGCCATCTTCCAGAACCTGCAAAAATAAAGTTAAGATTTTCTCATTAGCTTTTTCAAATTCATCAAGCAGCAATAGAGCATACGGCCTGTTTCTGATACTTTCGGTCAGTAAACCGCCTTCACCGAAATTGCCAATCAAACGAACCACCGACTCCGGATTTTGATATTCAGACATGTCAAACCTGATAAAAACATCTGTTTTAAAGTATACGACAGCCAAGGCTTTCGCCAATTCAGTCTTACCTACGCCGGTAGGTCCTACAAATAAAAATGAGCCAATCGGTCTACCCTCTTCATTCAAACCGGTCGCAGCTCTTCTTAAAGTATCTGCCACACTTTTAACTGCCTGTTCTTGATCAATCAGCCTCAGATGTAGTTCTTCCTCTAAATTAAGCAACTTGTTTTTATCCGCATTCCCAATGTCCATCAAAGGCACTTTAACTCTGGAAGAAATGACTCTTCTGATTACGCTTTTTGTAACCCAACCATTAACAGACTCTGTCAGGCTTTCTTTTAAAACCGAAATAGCGCTATCCGGCAATACCCTATCCCGGACAAACTTAGCAGACAGCTCAATAGCAGCGGTTAAAGCCAGAAAAGTTACTTTAATCTTATCTTTTTTTTCTGCCTCAATGGCGCGATATTCCAGAATCTTGAGTGTATCGGAAACACTAGCCGGCTCGAGTTCTACTTTTCTAAAAAGGCGGGCAAAGGAACCGTTTTTTTCTAAAATCCTGGAATAACTTTCTGTCTCGGTTGTACCGATAAACTGAAAACTATCTTCTTCCAAATATGGCTGCATCAAGGAATAAAGATTCAAAGTACTGCCAACCTCACCCATGCCCAACTGGTGAATTTCTTCAATTACAATAATGACATTTCGGGCAAAAGAGACTTCTTCAAATACTGCTTTCACCCTCTCTGCAAGTTCCCCTTGAGTTTTAACTCCGGACAAAAGCTTGGTTAAATCCAATAACACCAACCTTTTAGTGGCCAAAGCAGCCGGAGCATCACCCGCCACTATTTGTTTGGCCAAATGTTTGATGAGCGCAGTTTTACCGCTGCCCGGAGGACCTGCCAGGATGACATTTTTACCGGTGGACTGGGATAGAATATTGATCACCTCTATGACAACTCCATTTCCCCTAATCAACTCGGGGAATCCCTCTCTAACTGCTTTCCTGGTTAAGTCCTCACTGTATAAATCCAAAGCGGGAGTTGGTACGCCCAGCCAGCCTCTATTGACTCCTTTTAAGTGACGAATGGTAAAGTCATCATCCCATACAAAACTTACCCGCCAGATTTGTTTTTTCTTTTCCAAAAAAATTAAAGTTTGTTCAAAATCGGAAATCTTAAGATCTAATTTTAATAACAAATCATCAATTCCGGGAATTTCCTCCAGAGCAGCCACAAAAAGATGCCTTGGCCCGATATATTGGCTGTCACAAACTTTGGCCAGCCCAAAAGCTCTTTGGCCTGTCTTGTCAATATTTGTAATTTGCCAGTTAGGAAAACGGTCAAGTTGCAATTCCAAGTTGTAAAGCAAATCCAAAACTTCGCGATTTTTCAACAGATTAACAAAACTAATTTTTTCTTTTTTCAAAATTGAGGCAGACCAAAAGTTTGCGGTTGATCCCTTAATCTGCCAGACTTTTTTGTGGGGATGAGTAGTGATGTGAATTACAAATAATCCTAAACCGGTTAAAAATAGGCCTATACCCGCATAAGGCGGAATATTTAAAATCGCTAGGATAGGTAACCCAAACCATAAAACAGCAATCCCCAGTAAGGCTGCTGTAGAAAAGATAAAAGCAAAAAGACCCATTAAAATTCGGGTTGATCTAAACAGAAAACTTAAAATTAAACCTACAATTGTTGAATCATGAAAAAGGGGAGTAAAAAATAACTTTACCATCAGTCCCACTGCCAAATCTTCTTCCAAAAATAACATTAAATTTTTCCAGGTTCTGATAAAAAATGCCAAACCCTCAGGGTACCAAAATTCTATTAGATGAAAAGGCATTAGTAAATATTTCATTTTGACATATATTGATTATCTCATATTGGAGCAGTAATTACCGCAGCCTAAATTTTGCACCAAACCGGCAATTTCCATTTTAAGCAAAAAGGCAGCAAGTTTACCGGAGGGAAAGTCTATCTTTCTGCCAATTTCATCTATATGCAAAGTCTCATTTTCCAATGCTTTTAAAATTGCTTTTTCTTCTTCCGTCAGATTTGTTTCATGCGCTAATCTGTCCCCTGTAGCCTGTTTCCTGCCTTTTATTCCCAGCTGTTCTAATATCTCTTTCGGATCAAAAACAGGGGTGGCGCCTTCTTTAATCAAATCAATTGGCCCTTTAGAAAGGGCGGAAGTAACCGGTCCCGGCACAGCAAATACCTCCCGCCCTTGTTCCAGCGCTAACCTGGCAGTAATCAGGGATCCGCTATCCTCTGCCGCTTCGATTACTAAAGTGGCCAGTGATAACCCGGAAATAATCCTGTTTCTTGCCGGAAAATTTCCTGCTAAGGAAGGGCTATCCGGCGGAAATTCAGAGATGACAATTCCGCTGCCGTCTGCTATTTTTTGGGCTAAACCAATATTTTCCGGCGGGAATATATTATTTAACCCTCCCCCTAAAACAGCAACTGTTTGGCCGCCGGCGTTTATAGCAGCCCAGTGAGCATAACTGTCAACACCACGGGCTAAACCAGAAACAATAGTCAATCCTGCTGATGCTAAAGTTTTAGTAAACTGCTCTGTAATTGCCTTGCCGTAATTGGTAATTTTTCTGGTACCGACAATAGCTACAGATTTAGTGTTTAAGATATTGACATCGCCTTTATAGTATAAAACCGACGGCGGATCATAAATTTGGGATAGCAGTTTTGGATAGCCGCCATCTAAAATTGTCAGCCAATCTATTCTGGCGTCTTTGATTAATTGGGCAAAGGTGAGCGGTTCTAACTTTTTGCGCCTTTGCACCAGTAGCTCTACCACATTTTTGGGGATGCCTATTTTGCTAAACTCCAAACCATCTGCTTCCCAAGCCAGTTTAGGATCTTTAAAATAATCCAAAATAGCCTTTAACCTAATCGGCCCCAAGCCGTCTATGGAATGAAGCGCAAGCAGGTAAACTTTATTATCCATCTTTCATAGTAATAGTAACATATAGCCTTATATCTATAATATTAAATTTGATAAATATTATTCTCCTAAAGCTTTTGCAGATTCTGTAGCTAATATGTAGATATCTTGAATTAACCTGCTTTTATCCGGTGAAAAATACCAGCGGTAAACTTCCTTGGCAATTGGGGCAGCGATGCTGGAACCTTCCCCTCCTGCTTCCACCAAAACTGTTAAAGCAATTTTTGGCTCATCAGCAGGCACAAATGAAGTATACCAGGCGTGTGTCCGATCCTTACTGTCTCCAAATTCAGCTGTGCCGGTTTTTCCGGCAGTAGCAATTGGAAAAGTGAAAAACGGCCAGGCTGTTCCTCCTGTTTTAGGAACTAAGATCAATCCCTCTTTAATCAACTTAATTGTATCCTGGGGAACAATTTTGGAAATTAAGATCTTCGGTTTAAACCCGAAAGATTTACTTTCCGTACTGCCCGTTGTTAAAACCAGTTGGGGCTGATACAAGACGCCGTTTGCAGCAATAAAAGAAGTTATACCTAAAATTTGCAAAGGCGTTGTTAAAACAAACCCTTGTCCAATAACCATATGTAAAGTATCACCCGGATACCAACCTTGACTCAAGGTTTTTCTTTTCCAGGTATCGTTGGGTATCAAACCGCTTTCTTCCCCCGGTAAATCTATATCCAGCTTCCCTCCTAATTTTAATTTCTTTGCCCATTCTTCCAGGGCATTTTCTCCAATTAACCTGCCTACTGAATAAAAATAGGTATCGTTTGATCTTTGCAGAGCCTTATTTAGATTCACCAACCCTTCTGTTTTACCATATTGATTAAAATACCAGTTGGTAAATTTATAAGGACCTAAAAACGTCACGCCGTTATCTTCAAAAACAGTGTCCGGCTTAATCTTGCCGGAAACCAAACCAGCCAAAGCGGAAACAATCTTGAAAGTTGAACCCGGAGGATAAGTTCCGGCAATGACCCTATTTAACAAAGGCGAGAAACTTTGTGAAAAAATATCAGAAATTGCAGTATCATCTATATTTTGGACAATAATATTCGGGTCAAAAGAGGGCAAAGACAGTAGCGCCAAAACCTGACCGGTATTAGGATCCATCGCCACTGCTGCTCCGCAACAACTGCCTGTTTTACTAATAGTTTGAGTCAGTTGCTCATAAATTTTATCCTGCAAGTCGGCATCCAAAGTCAAGGTTATATTCTGACCGGGAACTGGCGCTATTTGCCTTAAAGTTCTGATTTTTCTGCCTGATGAATCAACTTCAATAATCTCTCCGCCGTCTATACCGCGCAAAACTTCTTCATAGGTCGCTTCTATACCGGATTGTCCTATCATATCTCCGGGACGATAATTTTTAAACTGCAAGGCATTCAACTGAGCGCCGGAAACCTCTCCCACATAACCTACTACGTGAGCCAATTTTTCTCCCATCGGATAAGAACGAACATTATCAATTTCTAAGCTGACAACCCGGGGGTCGTTTTTCACTTCCATTGCTAAAGATTCCTCGCGGCTAATCAATCTAAATTTCTTACTTTGAGGGTCTAATAACCTGAAGGCCGGTAAATTAAATGCCAATATTTTGCCGTTCCTGTCAAAGATGACCCCCCGGGGAGCATGTATCATCTTGATTTGAATACGGTTACCGTCAGCCAAATCCCTATTGGTTTTTCCTTCCGCAATCTGCAGATGAAAAAGGCGCAAAAACAATATGAAAAACAAAATTAAACAAAAGACTTGAAAGACCGCTATTCTCCAGGGACTTTTGGTAAAGTGATTACCGAAGCTTGAATCAAAATTAGGCAAAAGAAAATCTGTCCAGTCGATTTCTCTATTTAATTTCTTTTCTTTCTCATGATACATTATATTTTTAGTCTGATGTCTTTATGAACAATAAAACGTTCTTCCCATAGTCTAACTAAATATAAAATTGGTAAGGCTGCTAAACTCTCCCAAAAAACTCTAGGAAAAATTTGAGGAGTTTGCTGCAAAAATAATGAGATCGTCTGTTGATATAAAACCAACAGGATTAGGCTTAAAGGCGCTATCAATAATAAATTACCAGCTAGTCTGAATTTAGATAAAGTTTGGGTTGTCTGAATCAAAATTAAGTAAAATAGGCTGTTTAACCCCAAAGGAAGTAAGTTTAAATGGGAATCAAACAACCCAAAAGAAAAGGCCAGGAAAAGATTTGCCCTATCCAATTTAATGAAACTTCTGCAAATTAGAATAATCAGGACTAAATTTATAGGTAAAATAGTAGACTGCAAAAAAGATGCAATTATTAAGATGGCAATTAAAGTCTTCATAACTTTTAACTTATTCCTGTATCACGTACACCAGTTCTAAATCTCTGATATCAAAATTGGCAACAATTTTTGCTTGTTTGAAAACCTGAGTTGCCTGCTCCAAAACTTTATCTACCCTGCCTAAAATTAAACCCCGTGGCAGGAAAGTTTCAGTCCCTTCTGAATAGACTAAATCTCCCTCATTAATTTTTTCTTCCTGTAGTATTTTATCAAGTAAAATATCCGCTCCGAATTGCCCCAGTAATATTCCTTTTGCTTTCCCCAAAAGCCCCTGAGAGAAAGCAGCTACCTTGGAATCAGGATCTGTCAGAAGCTGCACATTAGCGCTTTTTTCTCCCGCCTGAACAATTTTGCCAACAAAGTTATCGTTATAAACTACTGCTGTGCCAACTTTGACACCTGAACTTGAACCTCTGTCAATTTTAAGATATCTACTAAGTCCAACCGGACGGGCAGGCAATAAATTATAGTTTGCAGGGTCCAAATACTTTTGCTGAGTTAGTTGGCTTTGCGCCTCAGCCAGTTCTTTTCTTATTCTGGCATTCTCGGATAATAATTGACCAATCTGTCCCTTGAGCGCCTTATTCTCTTGTGAGGCCGAACGTAAAGCCACGATGAAAAAAAGCTGTTTATCAATGTTTCTTCCGGTTTGATACAACCCAAAAGATATTGGGTTGGTTGCAAAAGACAACATTGACTTAGGTAAGTTTAAGAAATTAAGTAAATCCGCTGCTAAAATTAAGGATGAAAAAATGATTAAAATAATGAGGAGCTTGAGGTTAGGGAAGACTTGATCCATCGCCGAAACAATATATCATAGGTATTTCGTCATTGCGAGCCCGAAGGGTGTGGCCCTCGTCAGTTGCAAAGCTTGGCGGGTTTGGGTATATTTATGGGAGTAATGTATGGCAAGCTTTAAAGATAAATTAAAAGTTAAATGGAACGAGAATAAATTTGTTTGCATTGGTTTGGACAAGGGAGAATTTGAATTTAATAAACAAATTATTGACCAAACAGCCCAACTTATTTGTGCTTACAAACTTAATAGCGCTTTTTATGAAGCTGAGGGATTAACAGGCAGAACAGCTTTGGAGAAAACTGTTAAGTATATTCAAAACCAATATCCTGATGCCGTATTGATTTTTGATGCTAAAAGAGCAGACATTGACAATAGCAACCGAGGTTATGTTAAGGATATTTTTGATAATTTAAATTTTGATGCTGTCACAGTTCATCCTTATTTAGGTAAAGAAGCAATGCAGCCATTTTTGAAAAGAGTGGATAAAGGTATTATTGTTTTGGTTAAAACTTCAAATCCAGGTGCAGAAGAATTTCAGGATTTAATAGTAAGCTCCCAAAATATCCCTTTATATCAATATATTGCCTCAAAAGTAGCAAATGAGTGGAATAAAAATGGAAACTGTGCAGTTGTGGTTGGAGCAACTTATCAAAAGGATCTTAAGATAATCAGAAAAATTGTGTCTGACATGCCAATTCTTGTACCGGGTATCGGCGCTCAAAACGGAGCCTTAGAAGAAACCTTAAAAAATGGTTTGGATAGTAATAAACAAGGTTTAATTATTTCCTCCTCAAGAGGAATCATTTTTGCCCAAAATCCCAAGGAAGCCACTTTAAAACTGCATCAGAAAATAGTATCGTCATTGCGAGCTATAGTCCTTCAAAGCGGGAGAATGAAATGATGAAGTAATCTGTTTAATGTAATAGAAAAGAAAATATGATTAATACATCACAAAAAGTAGCCCGAATACTCCTGGAACTTAGTGCTATTAGCTTAAACCTCAAAAAACCCTACCGTTATGTTTCCGGTATGTTTTCCCCTGTTTATACAGATTGCCGGGTACTCATGGCTTATCCTGATAAACGCAAACTAATTAGAGATCTTTATATAAATGCAGTTAAAAAATCCGGTATTGCCTTTGATGTTGTTGCCGGCACGGCTACAGCCGGCATACCTCATGCTGCCTGGATTGCCGATAAGTTAAACCTGCCAATGGTGTATGTTCGGGATAAAGCCAAGGATCATGGTAAGGAAAACATGATGGAGGGGATAATTAAAAAAGGACAGAAAGCTGTGGTAATTGAAGATTTGGTTTCAACCGGAGAAAGTGCTATTAACAGCGTCAATGCTATAAGAGCTGCCGGCGGACAAGTCTCTGCTGTTTTCTCCATCATCACTTACGGCTTGGCAGCAGCTGATAAAAATTTAGCTGAAAACGATCTTAAATTAGTCTCTTTGACAGATTTTAACCAGGTAGTCGCTGAAGCTCAAATTATAAACCAAATTACCAAAGAAGAAGTGTCAGCAATTTTAGATTGGGCTAAGAATCCTCAAGCTTGGGGGAAAAATTTAGGGCTTGAATAATGATCAAATTGCCTGGACTGATTGATACTCATGTACACTTAAGAGAACCCGGTGCCGCTCAAAAAGAAGACTTTGAAACAGGCACCAAAGCAGCTATTGCCGGAGGCTACACTACTATCCTGGACATGCCTAATAACCCGGAACCTACTGTTACGCTGAACACCTTAGAGAAGAAGATAACACTTACAAAATCCAGAATTTATTGTGATTTGGGTTTTCATTTTGGAGCCACTTTAGACTCAGTTGCTTACTTTCCAAAAGTAAAAGATAAAGTCTTCGGGCTGAAAGTTTACATGAACCATACCACAGGCGGCTTACTGCAGGAAAATCCTCAAGTTTTAAAAAAGATCTTTGAGGCCTGGCTAAACGATAGGGTAATTATGGTCCATGCCGAGGGCCCATCCTTAGAAAAAGCTATAAGTCTGTCTAAACAATTTAACAGCAAACTGCACGTTTGCCACGTCAGTTTAGCAGAGGAAATAAGATTGATAAAACAGGCTAAAGATCAAAGATTGAGTATAACTTGCGAAGTGTCCGGGCACCATCTATTTTTGACGGATGAAGATTTAGGAAGATTGGAGGGATTTGGGAAAATGAGACCTCCCCTGCCTTCAAAAAAAGATCAGAAAGCTTTATGGGAAGCAATTGCAGATGGCACAATTGATACTATAGCCTCAGATCATGCTCCTCATACAAAAGAGGAGAAAAGTAGCAATAACCCGCCAAACGGAGTTCCGGGTTTAGAAACTACCCTGCCCTTACTTTTAACAGCAGTCAGTGAGGGCAGATTAATCATAGATGACATCATCCGTCTTTGCCACACCAACCCTAAAAGGATTTTTAATATTCCGGACCAGCCGGACACTTATGTAGAAGTTGATCCAACTATACGCTATACACTATACGCTATACGCTTATACACCAAATGCTCCTGGACTCCTTTTGAAGGCATGAAAGTTATAGGAAAAATCAAACGGGTAGTTTTAAGAGGAAATTTAGTGTATGATAATGGGCAAGTTTCAGACCCACCAAAAGGACAGGTGATCTATCCAAAGAAATGAGTACTAACCTACCGGATCCAAAAGAATTTGTAGACCCCAACCAGCCTCCTTTGATATATGAAATTGAAAAAAGCTGGGAAGAGGTAATTTCTAAACCTCCTGTATGGCTTTCCCATAAATTCCCTCCGCTTCCAATTGAAGCAAAGTATGAATTTTTGGGGCACAAGTTAATTTCCCCTATTGCCATTGCTGCAGGCCCGGCCTCCGGCAAAATTTGGACCGACTTTTATTTTAAAATGGGTTACGGAATGGTCATCCAAAAAACCAGAAGAACAGTACCAAGACTATCTAATACGCAACCAAATATTGCCATTGTTTACCTTGACAAACCGGTGGAAGAAGACGGCTTGGGAGAAACTTTAGCAGCAAGTAACGATCCCAGAGACTTTGAAAAATATAAAAGCATGACCAATTCCTTTGGCAATCCTTCCTCTGATATTTTAACTTGGGCTAAGGAACTACCTGATCAAAGAAAGATAATGCAACCAGGTCAAATATTAGCATGCAGTGTGACTGCTACCACCCCGGATGAGGCTGCCCAAATAGTGGAAACTGCCTCTGATTTACTAGTCGGAGCAACTGCTGCAGTTTTGGGAGGGGCTGATGTCATAGAATTTAATTTAGCTTGTCCCAATGTGACGGAAAATCCCCAGGAAGGCGAGATGTTTCAAAATGTCAAGCTTGTTAAATATGTCTTATCAGAATTTAAAAGAAGGTTTCCTAAAATTCCTGTAGGCATCAAATTCGGAGTATACAATTCCAAAGAACAAATGAAAAAAGTGTTTGCCGAAGCAGGGGAAAATTTGAATTATGTCTCAGGGATTAATGCCTTGAAAATGACGGTCTTAACTCCTGATGGCAGTGAAATTTTACCCGGCAGGAAAACTTCCGGAGTCTGCGGCATTGCAGATCAAATAATTGCTCTAAAACATATCCGATGGGCAGCCCAAATCAGACAGGAAGAAGGATTAAAATATCAAATTTTAGGCGGAGGGGGAATTATAGAGCCTTCTGATGCAGATAGATACTTATCAACCGGCGCAGATATGGTCCAAGTGGCAACCATAGCCTTAGCAGACCCCTTGCTTGCCTATAAATATAGATTAGGTCATCGTTTAGTAACTTAATATTTACGTAGTCCGCCAGTCACTTTCACTTTGCCTAAAAGATCCAAATTATTTAAGACTTCTCCGCAACCTCTGACCACTGTGGTTAACGGATCATCTGCCACATAAATTGGCAGCTTTGTTTCTTCGGCAATCCTTTTATCCAGACCCGGGATTAACGCGCCGCCTCCGGCCAGAAAAATCCCTCTTTCCACTATATCTGTCAAAAGCTCAGGCGGAGTTTCTTCCAAGACTTCCTTAATAGTAGAAATAATTTGTGAAATGATGGAAGATAGAGCTTCTCTGATCTCTGAAGCAGAAATCTTTAAAGATTTTGGCAAGCCTGTAGCCAAATCTCTCCCCCTGACAACGGTTGCTTGAGAATCCATTTTATCCACCGGAAAAGCAGACCCAATTTCAATCTTTATATCTTCTGCGCTTTTTTCACCAATTAACATGCCATATCTTGTCCGCATATAGGAAACAATGGCTTCATCAAGTTCGTCACCGGCTACTCTGAGAGATCTGTTAATAACCATTCCGCCTAAAGAAATTACGGCGATTTCCGTGGTACCCCCCCCAATATCTACGATCATCACACCTTCCGGTTCTTCTACCGGCAATTTTGCCCCAATAGCCGCGGCCATTGGCTCTTCAATCAAAAATGCCTCCCTGGCTCCGGCTGACAAGCAAGCATCCTGGACTGCCCTTCTTTCGACTTCAGTCACGCCTGAAGGAATACCTACGGCAACTCTTGGCTTGGGGATTTTTGGCAGAGACCACATACTTTTTGAAGGGTTGTTGTGAACTTTGCGTATAAAATATCGCAACATAGCCTCTGTAGTATCAAAATCAGAAATTACCCCGTTTCTTAAGGGCCTGACTGCTTCAATTGCAGCCGGAGTCCTACCCAGCATTCTCTTTGCTTCTGTGCCAATTGCCAAAATTTGCCTGGTTTTTCTGTGCAATGCTACTACGGTAGGTTCTCTGATAACTATACCTTTGTTTTTTACCAAAACCAGAGTATTAACTGTACCCAAATCAATACCAACGTCATGAGCAAAATAGCTCCAAAACCTATTCAACATGAATGGAGTTTAACATATTAATCAGGGAATAGTTAAGTAGCGTTTAGGATTCAGTTGACAACTATACGCTATACGCTATACGCTATACGCTATACGCTGTCTTATGCTAGATAAAATAATCTCCTATTTATTCTACCTGCTCTTTTTCCTGACCCCTCTTTTTTGGACATCTAAAAATTATGAATTATTTGAATACAATAAGATGATTCTAATTTATGGATTCACGGTTATAATTGTTGGAACCTGGATTCTTAAAATCATTAATCGTAAATCATTAATCTTTAATCGTACCCCTTTAGATATTCCCTTGCTGCTGTTTTTGCTCGCCAATATTTTATCAACTATTTTTTCCATTGATACCCATACTTCAATCTGGGGATATTATTCGCGCTCGAATGGCGGTTTATTATCTTTGATATCTTACTTATTGCTTTACTATGCCTTTGTTTCCAATATGGACTTTAAAAAAGTATTAACTGCCTTAAAGTTTGGCTTGGCTTCCGGCTTTTTAATTTCTTTGTACGCTATACTGGAGCATTTTGGAGTTTCCCCTTCCTGTGTCATCTTAAGAGGAGAATTTAATGCGGACTGCTGGGTTCAACGGGTGCAGGAAAGAGTTTTTGCTACTTTAGGCCAGCCAAATTGGTTGGCTTCTTATCTTGCCATGTTAATTTTTCCGGCTTTGTATTTTCTGCAAACTGCCAAAACCAAATTTCAACTTATTACTTATTACTTGTTACTTGTTACTTTCTACCTAGCCTTCACTTTTACTTATTCCAGAGGCCCAACATTAGGGTTGATTGTAGGAATGGCGGTATTTATTGTCATGTTATTCTTCGAGGGCCGAACTTTCGACCCGAGAAATTACCTTATTGCACTTGCATCTTTTTTTATCATTAATCTCCTTTTCGGCTCTGCCTTAACCAGTTTCAGGTTAGTATCCAAATTTGCTGCCCCGACTAGACCTACCATTACTCTACCGGCTGCTCCGTCTTCCGGTACTCAGTTGGAAAATGGCGGCACAGAATCAGGCCGAATCAGGTTAATTGTCTGGAAAGGCGCCTTAGATATTTTCAGATCTTACCCTCTTTTTGGCTCAGGTTTAGAAACCTTTGCTTATTCCTATTATCAATACAGACCAACTGAACATAACCTAACTTCTGAATGGGATTTTTTATATAACAAAGCACATAATGAATACTTAAATTATTTGGCCACTACAGGGATAGTCGGACTTGGGACATATATGTTAATTATTGGAACATTTATATGGTGGGGTATTAAACAATTCAAAATTCAAAATTCAAAAACTTTTGACTTTGAACTTTTAACTTTTAACTTCGCACTTTTGGCTGCCTATATCTCCTATCTCGTTTACAACTTTTTCCTTTTCTCAGTTGTGATAATCGCCGTCTTTTTCTACCTCTTCCCAGCCATGGTTTTTATTGCCGCACAGTCTACAAAACCGGTCAGAAAACTTTTAACTTTTAACTTTTCACTTTTCACTTATATTGACCGCCGTCCCCTCTATGCTAAAGCTGTCCAAGGTATTGTGATTCTATCCACTGTCTATCTTCTATTTTCCGTCTTCCAACTTTGGTATGCAGATACAGTTTTTAATAGCGGCGGGAAAGCCCTGGATTCGGGTAATGTTGGCAAAGCCTACAATCTATTAGCTGAAGCTGTTGATTTAAATCCGGGTGAACCTTTTTATAGATCAGAATTGGCTTTCTCTGCTGCAGCTTCTGCCGCTGCCTTAAAAGAAACTGATGCCACTTTCTCAGCCAGCTTAAAAGATGAAGCCCTTTTACAGACCCGGAAAGTTTTGACTCAAAGTCCTAATAATGTCTCTTTTTGGAGAACAGCTATCAGAACTTACTTTGAGCTGGCCGCTTTGGATAATCAATATATTGATTCAACTCTTGAAGCCATAGCGTATACAATTAAGCTTGCCCCCACAGACCCCAAGCTTTATTACAATAAAGCCCTGGTGTTACAGGCAAAAGGCAAAAAGGAAGAAGAAATTCAAACTTTGCAAACAGCATTGAAGCTTAAGTCAAACTATCCGGAGGTAATTGACCAGTTAAAACAGGCAACTGAATCAGGAGAAACAAAATAGCTGAAGGCTGATGACTATTTATGAAATCAATCAAAACAGCCATTGCTGAAGTGAAGTTTAAAGACAGGCCGAAAAACTTAACTAAGGAATTTCAAGTTTATGGCTGTTATTTGGCAGAAAGTTTGGATGACACTAAGCATTATTCCCTTTATATTAAATTAGCCAAACAACTTGACAGGAACCTATTAGAAGAAGCTTTGAACTATACTAAAGGTTATTATTCAGCCAAAAGTAAGGCTAAAGTATTTATGTGGCGCCTTGGCCAACTGAAAAATCAAAAGTAAAAAATGTTACAATTTCTTCATGGATATTGTTAAAGCGCCTGATGTGAGACTACGGGTTCAGACCAAACCTGTAAAAAAAATAAATGCTTCTTTAGTAAATACCTTAAAGCAGATGATCAAACTGACCAAAACCTTTAAGGATCCTGAGGGAGTAGGACTTGCCTCAACTCAGGTAGGTTTGAATGAACGTTTTTTTGTGGCTAAAAATAGTAAGCAGTTTATGATGGTAATAAATCCCAAAATTGAATCTGTTTCCAAAAGAACTAAAATTTATTTTGAGGGCTGTCTTTCTATACCTAATATGTGGGGAAACACTAGAAGACATATAAGTATAAGGGTTACTTTCCAAAATGAAACAGGCAAGCAAACAACATTGACTTTAAAAGGAGTTCTAGCCTGGATTTTTCAGCATGAAATTGATCATTTAAACGGTATTTTATTTTCTGATAGAGTTTTAGAACAAAAAGGTAAGTTTTATAAATACACCGGCAAAGATAAAACCGGAACAGATATGTTTGAGGAAGTAACAATATAAAAAAACTCAAATGTTAAAACTCAAAACTGAAACGCAAAACTTCAAACTTAAGATAATTTTTCTCGGAACACCTCAATTTGTACAACCTATTAAGCAGGAGTTAAAAAAACATTTTTTTCTAGTGAAATTGTTAAAAGAGGCTGACTTGGCGGTAGTTGCAGCTTATGGCAGGATTTTAACCAAAGAAGAATTAAATCTGCCAAAATATGGCAGTCTCAATGTCCACCCTTCTCTGCTGCCTAAATACCGCGGTCCCTCACCTATCCAGACAGCTATTTTAAACAACAACAAAACATCAGGAATTACCATAATAAAAATGGATGAAAAAGCAGATCACGGACCGATAATCTATCAAGAGAGTTTAGACCTTTCTGATAGTGATAATTGTGATATGTTGAGTAAAAAGATGTTTCTTCGCGCAAGTGAAATTTTACCCCAAGTAATTGAAAATTTTATATCAGGGAAAATCAAACTAGTTGAGCAAAATCATTCCAAAGCAACCTTTACTCAACACCTAACTAAGGAGGATGGTTACTTTACCATTAATAATCCTCCATCAGCTGAAATTTTGGATAGAATGATAAGGGCCTACTATCTTTGGCCGGGTGTATGGACTAAGTGGAGAGTCAAGAGTCTAGAGTCAAGAGTCAAGGAAAAAATAGTAAAATTCCTTCCAGGCAAGCAGATCCAAATGGAAGGGAAAAAACCCATTTCTTTTAATGATTTTTTAAATGGCTACCCCGATTTTCCTCTAAAAAATCATCATTTATGATCTTCTCGCCATCTATGAATTCTGCTTTTAACAGCAGGCACTTCCACTCCAGTCATTGCTGCAATTTCAGGGGCAGTATACCCTGCTAATTTTAAAGCCATACACGGCTCTTCTCCTGCTTCTCTGATAGTCTCTGAGAGTATCGCAATAGTTTCAGCTGACGAAGAAGTTCCTAACTTTTCAGAAAAAAGGCTTTCCAAGCTTTGCAGCCGTCCTCCGCCTCGTTTTGCTGCAGAATTAGCTCTATAAAACATCCCTGCTGCATTTCGTACAACTTCATATAAAAAGGTCCGTTCGCTGGAACGTCCCTCAAACGGTTGCCCCCTCAATAATGCTTCTGCCGCATTTTGCATTACATCAGCTGCGTCTTGCGGATTTCCGGTAAACCACCTGGCCGCTGTTTCTATGAAATCTTTATGGTATTCAAACATTCCACCTACCTGCTTACTTCTAGCTTGTTCAACCATATTTTTCCTTTAAAAAACCGCCTTTTTGAAGGCGGTTCTAAATTTCATCCCTTTTAATTTCAGGATTAAATATTCAGAACCACCCCTCATAAACAAGGTGGCGCTGACCCATAATTTTAGTTAAAAAGCATGATTGCATATCTAAAATAGAAATTACTATAGTACTTCCTCTTTGTCAAGCGACAGTTGGAGTGTTAGAATAGCCTACGCTATGGCAGCTTTTCCGGAAAGCAAAACCACTTTATATGATTTTCTGCTTACACAAATCCGGGAAGGAGAAACAAGACGTGCTGCTATTCCATTTGGCTCATATTTGCAAGATATAACATTGAGACTAACAAAAGCCCGCGCTGCAGCAGAGGTTTTAAGACAAGCTGATACATTAACCGATGAAGCCAGAATAACCCTTGAGAGAACCTCCTCATTCAGACCAATTTCTCATTCCGGAGATATTATGGTTCAGGCAGTCACCTCATATCCTCATTTTAAAAATGAATCAGGACAAGAACAGTATGCCTTTTTTACCGGCCGGGGAGAAAGGAATATGGTATACGGAAACAGTTATCAGCTTGGCTTGATTGTAACTTTTATGGCTGACAGACTATCCAGAATCCCCGGGCTTGGCAAAGCGCTTTTTTTGTTTGCGCCAACTGGAGCCGGCAAATCAAAAATTGTTGATGCATTAAAAGCAGGATATGAGGATTATACAAGAGATGAAATGCAATATACAATTACAGGTTGTCCATATCAGGATGAACCCCTGCTTCTTTTACCCAAAGAGGCGAGAATATTACTAGAAAAAGAACATGGAATCGTTCTTGAACAAGAACTCTGCAACTCATGCGAAACTAAACGCCATCAGGCAATTGGCAGCGAAAAAGGTATTCTAGATGTAGAGATTGAACCAATTGAATTCTCGGCTGACCGAGGAACCGGTTTAATTACAATTAAGCCGGAAATGACAGAGAGTTTTGATCAACCGGAAGTACGGGATGCTATACTGGATAGAATTCGCCGGGCCAATCGGGGTATATTGGAGATTGCTGAACTATTTCTTCACTCTCCCCCCTTTTTGAAAGCTCTGATGGGAATTATTAGGGAACGAAGATTATCTTACAAAGGCATTGAATACCACCCTCAATTTGTTATTCTTACTCATGCAACCAATACTGATGTGACAAGGTTTATTCAGCTGGTTTCAGATAAAAAAATTGAAATAGATTCTGCAGCTTTCTTCCAACGATTAACAACAGTAAATCTACCCTATATTCTCTCTCTTTCCGATGAAGCAACACTGTATAAAAACTCTTTTGCTCAAAGCGGCTATACCTTTCATATCTCCCCCCAAACCCTTGAGAAGGTAGGAATGGTGGCGCTGGCATCCCGTCTGACTAGATCTGACATACCGGAAGTTGATATAGACACAAAAGTAGAAATATATAATGGCGGCAAAACAGACAAATTCACCCAGAAGGACAGAAGAGGAATCGAAGAGGAAGGCAGACAGAAAAAAGAAGGACTTAGCGGTATCTCCCCCGTACAGATGATTGAGCTTTTGACACAAGCCTTAAAGGAAAATCCCCGTTGCATTAATCCTGCACAAACGCTAAATGCCTTGGAAATATACATTATTATGCAGCCGGCAGACTACCCGAGGAAATACGAACTTCTTACCACAATAAGAAATCAGCGGGCTAAATATGAGGCTTGGCTTGAGAAAACTGTAAAACAGGCATTTCGAGGCGATCATGAAAGCGCCTGTCAAAAAGAATTCCACTATTATCTTGAACAAGCAGAGGCATCTGCGGGAGGAATGAAAGTGTATGATCCAATTTCAAGAGAAAACGTTGAGCCTGATGAGGTATTCATGCGGCAGGTGGAGGTGATTATAGGAACCAGCGAATACGCTAAAAAAATATTCAGAAAAGAAATCTTAACTGATCCTGTTTTTACAAACCGGCAACGCGATTATGCAAAAAACCCCGTAAAATATACAGAGCTGCCGAAATTCAAAGATGCTTTTGAAAGAAAGATAACCGGTATGTCTGAGCAGGATGTTGAAGATACGATTCTTGTACTTCTTCATACACCTGCCGAACAACAAATATCGCTTGATGTTTCAGGTCGAAAAAGGGCTGCTTTGCTTAACACAGCAAGGAAAAATATGATCGAACAGCAGGGATTTTGCCAGGACTGCGCACCGCAACTCCTTCTGCAAACAGCAAAAGTTATCCATACCAGGACAGGCAAGGTTGTTACTGCCTTGTGAGTTGTTCTTTTGGATAAGGCCGGGAAGTACTCTTTACAATTCTTAAACACTTTGTGCAATACTTTTTGCCTTTAAATAAATGCAAATTGGGTTTTTGCATTCTTTTGTGAATTGGAGCGCGCAAAGCCCAGACGCCTCCCGCACCGGATGAACCTTTTTTGTGCCTTGAATATGAAATAATATTTTTGCCTTTTCCACAGCGTAAACATGCTAACATGTGGTAAACTATAACATAATAAGTAACTAGCGTCTAGGAACGTAAAGTCTAGACTCTTGACTCTAGCGACTAGACTCTAACTATGCCGGAATTTTATGCTCTATCTATAATAGTTTTACTTTTTTCAGTAATTATCCATGAGGTCATGCATGGGTTTGTGGCGCTGAAATTTGGGGATACTACGGCTGAAAGGGCCGGCAGGCTAACTTTAAATCCCGTCCCTCATATTGACCTATTCGGCACTATTTTATTACCTGCATTATTAATCTTTACCGGCTCTCCAATCCTTTTTGGCTGGGCTAAACCGGTTCCGGTTAATCCTTTAAATTTTTCTAATTTAAGAAAAGGTGAATTATTGGTATCTACGGCCGGCATTTTGGCAAATTTCAGTCTGGCCATAGCAGCTGCGCTTATTTACCATCTGCTGAATGTTTTACCGCAAAGTTTCCCCTTTTTAATCGGGGCGCTATTAAAATTCACCGTCATGATTAACCTGGTTTTGGGAATATTTAATCTTTTCCCGATTCCTCCTTTGGACGGTTCAAAGATTTTGCTGTCCCAGTTGCCGTATAATTTAGCCAAAGAATATCAAAAACTTGAGCCATATGGATTTTTATTACTTTTGATTCTAATGATGGTGCCTTTTGGGGGAGGTTCCCTGCTGCAGGTAATTTTAGGGTCTATTGTTCAATCCCTCAGCAGTTTACTTGGTTTCTGAGATAATTTGAGTTTGGTACATAATTAAATTTGTACTACTCCAAAGCCCCAAAGTTTCCTCAACATGAAGCAAATGCAAGCCAGGTATGTCTGACCTATGAATGCTTTTATTCCCCGTATCCTCTCTCTTCCCAGCTTAAATGTTCTTTTTAAGGTGGAAAACAGCCTCTCGACCTCAGTCCTTTTATTGTAAATTGATTTCTTTATGCATCTCCCTTTAGCCTTTTCCTTCCAATTTTGATATGCCCCTCTAGGATTGTAGTTTTTGCCTTTATTAATCTTTTTAATTGGTATGGTAGCCTTAGCATGAAGTGATTTAACAATGTATTCCACAATATCAGAGGAGTCGTAACCTTTATCTGCCAATACATAGCCACACTTTTTAAGCCAAGGTCTGGCTTTCTTGAGCAGTGGTATGGCAACCTGGCTATCATGAGTAACCCCATCTCCTATAATGAGTGCAATCAATGCTCCGGAGTTGGCATCAATTAAAGCATGTAGTTTGAATCCATAGCTTTCCTTATGTCCATTCCATCCTCCAGATCCTAACTCTTCTTTCCTGGAGTATGTTTTAACAAAGCTTGAATCCAGGGCTACTTTTTCACCTTTTATTAATCCCTTCTTATATGCATCTTTAACCAACCTTAGTAGTACCTTCTGGTAAACCCCAGCCTCATTAAACTTCCTATTAGCTCTGATTAAAGTTGGATGAGACACAGAGGCCATTGAGGCCATTGTTCTATAGTCCCAGTTAGTAATCTTTTTGATTAACAACCAGACAAAAAGTACCTGTTTGGGATACCCAATTCTTCCGCCTATAAATTCTTTCCGAGGTAGCAGTTCATCAACCAGGGGAAAAGAGAAATCCATCAAAAACTGGACTTTTTCTGGCCAATTTGGTGTAATTATCATGAAAAGCAGTTGACACCTCCATTCTGGAGCTTCCGTCTGTTTATTAGTTTGTAGCTGCATATTCAGACTAGTCAGCTGCTTTTTGTTTGTCAAGTCAATCTAAATGTAGTTTTGTACCAAACTCAATTTTATTACTTGACAATTTAGCTCAAATTTAATACGATTTAAATGTCCTAAAGGACATTTAGTAGATGGCCTGAAGGACTGCCCTACTTAGCACGTTAAAAGCTGGATTAATTTTTCCTCCACTAATTGTTGATTTTAGTGTGATCCGGAGTTCATCCTTAGCTTTATGCGACGGATGACAGGATTTCCACCTTCCGTTTCGGGGGAAAAGATTCAGTTCACGTCTAAAGTAGGGAGAAATTATTTTTTTTTATAGTCATCCTGCTAAAATCGTACGGTACGATGAAGTTTTCCGCATACTTCCTCTCTTAAAATATTTTCACTAGAAATTAGCAGTTAAGAATTGATAGAATATATAGAGCCTCCTTAGCTCAATGGCAGAGCGTATGTTTTGTAAACATATGACAACAGTTCGATTCTGTTAGGAGGCTCCTGGCAATAACTTGTTAGAATTGTGTTTATGCCGACATGGCTCAGTGGTAGAGCACGTTCTTGGTAAGAACGGGGTCGCGGGTTCAATTCCCGCTGTCGGCTCCCATCCCCGAGTCGGCGGGGATAGGAGCATATTTACGATACAGCTCGAATTTATTTTACCAAAAATTACTGACTCGTGCTAGGTGAAGTTGCAACAAGAAAAAGGGGTTTAAGGGGAAAATGAATTGTTGCAACTTTTCGTTACCCAACCTCAATCGCCAACCCAACCGTTGTCGTTGCTCAGGCCTCGCTCCGCTCGGCCTTCGCTTTTGTCCTTAAATTTTCTCGTCCTTTTTCTTTTCTGCCTGTCTTTATTATCCTAGTTCCATGTATTGAATAACTATAGTTGACTATAGATTTATACTCAAATTGAGGGGTTATTTAAACTGAACTTGAAGGGTAGTATTAAGGGCTGCTGCCAGTCTTTTAAGCAAGGCAATAGAGGGACTGGTTCTACCTTGCTCAACTCTGGAAATAACAGATTGAGTGGTATTCATTTTTTCAGCCAATTCTTTTTGAGTGATTTTGTTATCAATCCGTGCACGAATGATAGCTTTAGCAATCTCAAACTCAGGTTGAGACTCTTCATAGAGCTTTTTATATTCAGGGTCTTTTAGTAATTTTTGTTTATAGGTATCCCAGTTAGTCATGATGATATATTATCGCAAATTTGCGATATTGTCAATGATCAATTCTTTTTTATTTTCCGCATAACATACTCTTGTAAACGTTCTTCAGCAATCCTAATTTCTTTGGTCGGTGTTTTCTGTTTTTTCTTCTTCCACAAACTCAGTTATTTCTAGACGTTCGCGGGAAGCAAACTCTTTTAATTCAGCAATTTGTGCAGGGATAGATAAAATTTGCCTATCTTTATCTTCCTGTGATTTTCTGCAATATGCTATGTATCTCATATCTTCCTTCTAAAAGAAAGGTTCTTTTTAGCGTAGCTTAAATTTTTGCGTACCTTTATCTTTTTTGTTTCCTTTTTACTACGGCAACTTTTGCCAGAGTATAGATTGGGCTTTGCAGAGCTCTTTGCGCCCCCATCCGCAAAGAGCCTAAATTCCATCTTTTTTGGGAAATCCCAATCTGCAGGGATATACGATTACATCCGAACTTGCTTCAAATCGGCGTATCGTATCGATCGGTAGCCCCGCCTTTGGCAGAGCAAAGAACTTTTTCTTAAAAACTTAAAAAGCCGAAAGGAAAGTTTGAGACCAAAAAAATAATACCAAACTGCGTCAGTGGGGATCTAAATATTCTGGGTCAATTTTTTTTTGACAAAAGTGGGGTTTTGTGGTAGTATTTATTTAAACTCCAGCCGAAGACTAATCGTACAGGTGAGCTGGTAGAGAAATCTATCTAGGCTGTTCCCCCTCGTAAGAGGGGGTTTTCTTATCTTTTACACCTCAACGAGTATTTTATCTTTGAGTGCTTTTTTAAAAATTCTTTCTGAATCTCCTGTTCCTTCCTCCATAACATCTCTGACAAAACCACAAATGCTATCTGCCAGACGGATCATAGGATTATTTTCATCCTTTTTAACTCCTCTTACCTTGGTTGAAGATCTTATTTATAAACTCAAGCCTTTGTTTTAAAACAGCTCTACCCCACTTAAACTGACTCTTACCGCTACTTTTCTCAATTTCCTTAATAAATTCAGCTATTTCTTCTTGAGCTTGAGCAGAAATAATTACTGATACAATGAAAATATCACCTTTAGTATCTTGTCCTGTTTCATCAACGTAACAATATAACTTTTTAATTACCATATTTTCATTATAACTTGTGGTTTAATAAATATCTTTGTTATAGTTTTATTTAATGGTAACAATTTATATTATATGAACCAAAAAGGATTTGCACCTATTTTTGTGATTCTTATAATTCTTATTGTTGTTGGAAGTGGTTTGGTTATTTCCAAAAAAATTAACCTGCCAGTTGCCAATACCCAAACCAACCTTAAAACTGTTGAAAAACCCTCTTCTGATTCTGCAAAACCGGAAGCCACCAAAGATAAAGAGCAACCTAAAAGTAACCAACAAAAAAGTTTTCAAATCAACTCCTATTAAAGGAACAGTTTACGTGGATCACAATGATAATAGACAAAAAGACTCAGACGATAAAGGCTTAAATGCTTTATTTGAGCTTTATAATAAAATTGGTGATGATAGCTGGCATCTTTATCAAAATATTACTGCTGATAAATCAGGTAACTTTAGTAGTGACGAAGAAAATTTGGATATTGGGATTTATAATAGTTGCTATTCTGCTAAGTTTTTTCTTTAGTATAAGTAAAGTTTCAGGTACCAGCATGGAGCCGAATATCAAAAATGGAACGATGGCTATATTTTTTAAGAATTCATTTTTTGGTCAGAATTTCAATAGAGGTAATATTGTGCTCTATCAAAAACCTGATGGGAGTGATTATATTGGAAGAATTGTAGCCTTACCAAAAGAATCAATTAGGTTTGATAAAGGTAATTTTTATATAAACAATAATGTCCAAAAATATAAAGTAGAAGAAGAATATTTAGCACCTGATTCGAAAACTTATGATAATACAGAAGATGGTAATAGTTTAGATTGGATAAGTGTCGGGGAATATAAATATCTGATTCTTCCTGATAAAAGAAATGGAAAGTTTAATATAGAAAACCAATTAATAAATAAAAGTAATATAAGAGGAGACGTATTGACTCACGGATAAATGACTCTTAACGCCAATCGTTGCCTCATGAGAAAATGTTACTGTAATTTAGTTGGTTTTAGTCTTTTTAATACAGCATCAATTTTCTCTTTAAGGTCAACAAGACTTATGCAGTAGCGGTAAAGGTGGGCATTGATGAACTCACTACCTGAATCAGAATCAATGCCTAAAAGAAAGAAGGGAAGTCTTGCTCTAATCCTTTCAATCCCTGCAAAAACATGAACTTGAGCTTTATTAATTACTGCTACTTGTTCCGTCCAGCAAACTTTAACATCAGTCCAGTTTAGGGTATGTGCAAAATCTCCTTTGGCCAAACCTCCCTCATGTCCCACTAAATCAATCTCTTCAAATCCCACCTTATTTTCATCCCACCCACTAAAAGTCCTGATTGGTATCTGGCTTTTGAGTAATGTCCCAGACTTGGTATATGATCTACCCTTTAGTTTTGGCCTTTTCCGGTATTTCTTAAACAATCTGTCAATTGTTGCCGGAGATATCTTTAAGACCCTTTTCCTGTCCTCTCTAGTCAGTGTTATCTTATTTGTATACTGGTAAGCTCCTCTTAAAAGTTTAGCTGCATATTTTCTGTCATAATCTGCTGTTTTTGTGAACTCATCTAAAATCACCCTTTTTTCTTTTCTCCTGGCTTTTTTGTACCTTAACTTAAGAGAAGATGCGTATGCTTTTACTTGTTTATACATTATTCTCACCTCCTGACTGGGCAGAGGATTAGACTTATGATTTGGGAGTTAATTACCCGTGAGTCAACGATTAGATTAGGGAGTTATTTTAAATGAGTCAATTCGGAACCTTGCAGTTTTAGCTCAATCTACTATATAATCTATCCCATGGCTAAAAAAGGAAACAGGAATTTATTTAATTTCCAGTGTTCTGTTTGTAAAAGCAGAAACTATACAGCATCAAAAAACACGGTCAATATCAAAGAAAAACTTAGTTTGAGGAAATTTTGTAAACATTGTAGGAAAACTACAGAGCATCAAGAAGTTAAACTATGAGTAATAGTTCAGACTCTTAACTCACCTTACGCAGTGTCATTCCCGCGTAGGCGGGAATCCATTCCCCGATCGGAGTCGAGGACAAGCTTTCATGGGAATGACAAGAGTGATTGCGTAACATGAGCTCTTAACTCAGGAATAATATCCATATTTTTAGTATAATACATCATAAGTTAGGGCTGTGATGAAATGGTATCATGATGCTCTCCAAAAGCATTCTTTCAGGTTCAAGTCCTGACAGCCCTGCATTAAAAATTCACCTTAATTCTGGCGTTTTGGACAAAGAGGATGGCATTTTGATCAGACTTCACTTGAATCGTGTATGTTTTTTGACCGCTTGGTAGCTTAAAAGTACTTGAAGTTTTTATCCCAAAACTGGTGGAAGTTGTATCAATCTGAGAAGAAACAGCATTGCTATCTGTAACATTATATAACCTGACAGAACCTGTGCTAGCTGCCTCATTTAACCTGAAATTTGCCTCAAGCTGCATACTGGAATAATTTGGATAATTTGCTGGATCAAGTATGACTTGATACTCAGACAAACTATACCAACTTTGATCTTTCCAAGGTCCTCCTCCGGATCCCAACGGAATATAAACCACTGATTGTCCTGTACTTGCAGCGGGGGCAGGTGTAGCTTTTTCTAGAGTTGAAACTCTAGCTTTCAACTCTGTAACTGAAGCCTCTAAAATACTTACCCGAGAATCAGAAGAACCTGTTTCTTGTACTACTAATTTAGTGGTTAAACTTTCTAATGCCTTAATACGCTCTTCCAACCCTGCTTGAGGCAAAGTCTTGGGTACTTCTATTGGTCTACTGTCTGATTCAGAACTAGTTTCAGATGAAATTAAACTTGGTTTTGAGCCAACAAACCGCCAATAACCCAACCCACCTAAAACCAATGTTATTACCAATACAACGGGCAGCAGTCTTAGCATATAATTATTATAACGGTTATGATAATTATAACAGTTATATTTATGACAAGTTTACCCCCCAAACAAAAACACGACCATCACACTTTAAAATTTCCGGACAATTTTCTATGGGGAGCTGCCACCTCTGCATATCAGGTAGAAGGTAATAATAGCTATTCTGACTGGTGGGACTGGGAGGTACAGGGTAAATTACCTGCCTCAGGTATAGCTTGTGATCAATACAACCGCTTTGAGCAGGATTTTGATTTAGTCAAAAACTTAAACCATAATGCTCATAGATTATCTATCGAATGGTCCAGGATTGAGCCTAAAGATGGGGAATTTGATCATCACGAGATTGAACACTACATTAAATTACTGAAAGTTCTTAAGTCACTTAAGATAACAGTCATGCTAACTCTTTGGCATTTTACTTTACCCAAATGGGTAGCAGATATTGGCGGCTGGGAGAACGGGCAAACTGTAAAATACTTTGAGAGGTTTGTTAAAAGAATCGCCCCGGAACTTGGTGAATTCGTAGACATGTGGGTCACTTTAAACGAACCCGGGGTGTATGTTTATCAAGGCTTTGTTGAACGGGTTTGGCCGCCGGCTAAAAAAAGCTTTTTTGGCCAGGTTAAAACCATCCTTAATTTTGCTTCTGCCCACAAAAGAGTCTATAAATACTTACATAAAGCTTTTCCCAAAAAAGAGGTGGGGATAGCCAACAATGTCCAGTCGTTTGAATCTTACCATAAACATTCTGTCGCAGAACAAGTGGCGGTTATCATTACCGACATCATCACAAATCACCTGTTTTACTTTCTGACCCGCGGCGCCCATGACTTTTTAGGTTTAAATTATTATTTCCATGTCCGCTTTAAACAGGGAGAGGGACTGATGCCGGAGGTAACTGCTGCATCCAATGAGTCCAGAGATGTATCTGATTTAGGCTGGGAAATATATCCTGAAGGACTTTTTGGAGTATTGGAAGATTTATCAGACGATTTACCGATTTATATAACCGAATGCGGCATTGCTTCTACTAATGATGATCGGAGAAACAGGTTTTTAATTACATATTTACATGAAGTCTACCGGGCAATAAAATCCGGCATTAATGTCAAGGGCTTTTTTTACTGGTCTTTGATAGATAACTATGAATGGCATAGGGGCTTTGAACCCAGATTTGGCTTGATTGAAGTGGATTATAAAACTTTGGAAAGGCGGATCAGACCCTCGGCGCTGGTGTATACAGATATTATTCAACATAACGGGATTCCCCACTCCCTGCTTAGGTTTATTGGGCACACAGTCCAGGCAGAAGATGTTTTGGAAAAAAGATATAGAGAAATTAGTAAAGAGATCAAAGAAAGCCAAAAGAATTAAATTTTATGAGCCATCTGCCTTTTACCATTCTTGCCTACTTTTTAAACAGCGTCTCGGTTACTACTAATAAGCTGCTTTTAAACAAAGCTATACCTGATCCTTTTTTATATATTTTTTATGTCAGTGTTTTCAGTTTAATTATCTTGCCTGCCATAATTTTTATTCCAACTCCTACTCCTCAAGCTTTCCTGGCAGTTTCTTTGTCAACTATCCTTTGGACAATGGGAGCATATTTTATGTACCGGGCGCTAAAGTTGGGACAAATGTCCAGAGTAATTCCGGTCATTGGCACGCTTATCTCTTTGATTTTACTTTTTGCAGCAGTCAAAACTGTAACTATTTCTCAAACTCAAACTTTGGCTGTAACCATCTTAATTTTTGGCATGATTGCCATTACTGTTTTTGACTGGACAGGAAAATTTAAAAGATTGGAGGCTGTTTTTGAAGTTATTTCTGCTGTATTTTTTGCCATTTCCTATATATTTTTGCGCCAAGCTTACACTTTAGGAAACTTTCTAACAATACTGGTTTGGGGTAGGGTAGTATTAGTACCCTTAGTTTTATATATCTTTTTAGCGCCGATTTTAAGAAAAAGGATAATCGGCAACCAGTTTAATATACGCCTGATCTTTTTTGGCGGACAATTAGCAGGCGGAGCTTCGGAACTGCTGTTAACTTTTTCTATTTCTTTAGCCAATCCGGCTTTGGTTAATTCTCTACAGGGAGTTCAGTATGTATTTTTACTGATTTTTGGCAAACCTTTAGGGGAAAAATATTCCAAATTGCAGCTTTTATCTAAAATTTTGGGAATAATCCTGATAGGAACAGGCCTTTATTTGCTGGCTGCAGCAGGATAAATTTGCTATTGTATGGGTTCCTAAAAGTCAAATTCCCCTCTTGTGAGCTTAAATAAAATATCTTAGAATGACCTCAAAGCTCAATCTTCGGTCCTAACCTCTTTTCTATGGCTAAAGGACGCAGTGTAAAGCTAGTTAAAAAGCCCAATCTTTTAAAGCTTGTCTTCCTATTGCCTCAACTGGCCCTAATTAGAATCGGCCAAGTACCTTTGTTTATCGTATATCGTAGCTTCTTAAGGGGACGCGGCCGGCCCCGCAAGGCTTGGTTTCTTCCCTATTATCTTACTAAGTGGCAAATCTTCATCAAAAGAAGGATTCCCAAAAAGGTAAAGGTGGCATTTGCCGGCGGTCTGTTTCTGGCTGCCCTATTTTTCTATACCCAGTTTATCTTTCTAACCGCCTATCAGTTGCCTACCCCGGCCAAACTCTCCTCCGGAAATATTCTGACAACAGAAGTTTTTGATAGAAACGGTAAATTGCTTTTCCGCTTTTACGAGGATAGGAACCGCAGCTTAGTCACCCTAAACGAGCTGCCAAAATATGTCATACAAGCTACCGTTGCAGCCGAGGACAAAAATTTTTACTCTCATATCGGCATTGATCCTTTGGCTATTATCCGCGCTATCATTGCCAATATTAAAAACCAAACTATGGAGGGCGCTTCCACTATTAGCCAACAGTTAATTAAAAATACCTTGCTCACTCCGGAAAAAACCTACACCAGAAAGATCAAAGAAATAATTTTGGCCTTATGGGCAGAAAAACTTTACAGCAAAGATCAAATCCTGCAAATGTATTTGACGGAAGCTCCGTACGGCGGTCCGGCCTGGGGTATCGAGGCTGCTGCTCAAACTTACTTTGGCAAAAACAGCAGGGAATTAACTTTGGCTCAGGCCGCTTACTTAGCCGGGCTGCCTGCTTCTCCTACTCAATTCTCACCTTACGGCACAAATCCGGAACTTGGCAAAGAAAGACAAAAAGAGATCTTAACAAGAATGGTTGAGGATAAATTTATTACTCAATATCAAGCTGATTTAGCCTATTTGGAAGATTTACACCTTCAGCCACAAATCAATAATATTAAAGCTGCTCATTTTGTGATGTATGTCAAAGATTTGCTCTCGCAAAAATACGGCCAACGGGTCGTTTCTCAGGGAGGGTTAAAGATCATTACTACCCTAGATTTAGATTTGCAAGAAGAGATTGAAAAGATTGTGGCTGATGAAACAAATAAATTAGGTAATCTGAATGTCAAAAATGCAGCAGCTATGGTAACTTATGCAACCACAGGTCAAATCCTTGCTATGATCGGCAGTAAAGATTATCATCAGCCGGATTTTGGAGCCTTCAATGTAGCTGTCTCGCTTCGCCAGCCGGGCTCTTCTATTAAAGTAGCCACATATGTAACTGCCTTCAAACAGGGTTTCAGCCCGGGCAATACTATTTTGGATGTGCCGGTCTCTTTCAGAGATGAATGGGGCACTGGTTATTCTCCTGTAAACTATGACGGGGCATATCACGGGGCAGTTTCGATCCGCCAAGCTTTGGGGTCCTCCTACAATATCCCTGCTGTAAAACTTTTGGCCACGGTGGGCTTGGATAATATGATACAAACTGCCAAAGATTTAGGTATCACCACTTTTACCGATCCCAAAAGATACGGGCTTTCTCTGACATTAGGAGCAGCTGAAGTGAAAATGACGGATATGATGACTGTTTACGGAACACTGTCTCAAATGGGCGCTAAAAGAATAGCTACTCCTATTTTGAAAGTTATTGATTCCACAGGGAATATTCTGGAAGAGTACGAAGACCAGCCTAAACAGGTTATCCCTCAAGGCGTAGCTTATTTAGTCACCAACATCTTAACAGACAATAAAGCCAGAACTCCGGCTTTTGGAGACAAATCGCAACTTAAAATAGAAGGTAAGACAGTGGCAGTTAAAACCGGCACTTCAGACAATAAAAGGGACAACTGGACTTTCGGTTATACTCCGGAATATATCGTTGGAGTTTGGGTAGGCAATAATGATAATTCCCCCATGAACCCGTCTTTAACTTCCGGAGTGACCGGGGCTACTCCAATTTGGCATCAAATCATGACACAGTTACTGGTAAATAAAACAGATATGGCCTTTGCCAGGCCGCCGGAAGTGATGGAAACAAGTATTGATGGCAGGAAAGACTTAAGTCTGGCCAGTTTCCTGCCTAAAAGTTTAGTCAGAGTGATGCAAAAGGATGATAAGCTGCAGTTTAGCGACTCTTATTCTTCTTATGCCACCTCTGCTGCCCAGGCCGCTTTTCAGTAAATGGTTAATGATTGCTGGAAACTATCGGTTAGCCTGGATTTAAGTTCTTTCCTGTAAATGTCAATGTTTGTAAAAACGTTTACTACTGCTGTTTTAAACTCAGGGAAGGTTTCATTGATTAGTGATGACCAAAAATCTCATGGGCAGGTAAGAGACGGAAGTGTCATCATGATTTAAAGATTACCGGTAAAACTTAGTCCAACACCACCCAACCTCTTAAGTCTTTTTTAGTCAATTTAATAGGCGAGGTGATAAACCTTGAGGAATTGCCTATAAAGATTAACGTCCCGTATCTGGAGGTTTTTTTAGAAATCCAATAATCATTTGCCTGTCCGATCGGACCATTATATGTTTTTTTAATCTCTTCCAAATCCTCTGCTTCAAGCCCGTCATAAAAGATTACTTTTTTTACCCTGAACTGGCCGATTATATCTTTGCCGGAGGGCTTTATATACACCAAATCCCCGGCTGAAATTACTCCAAAAGGAGACAGCTTGGCTTTGGAAAACCTGCTTTCAATGGTTTTTTCACCGGATAGTATTTTTTCTGCCCCATCACCCTTAAAAATTGCCAGGTGTTTCATATAAAAAGGATTATACCACCTGAACCTATCCTGCTAAGATTAGGCTTGTGCCAAAATTGCGAAACGAATTATTTCTTCCCAGTCGATTTGTCACCTTAAGTACATATTGCCACCTTGATATTTCCTATATATGTTTGTTATACTTAATATAATCAGTCAGGATGATTGTATCTTGACAAATGGGGTCTAAATATAGACCCTTTTTTAGTGGTAATGCCAGACTCTAGCTATGAATCAAGCGATCAACTTTTTTAAGGAGGTTTACCAAGAGTTAGTAAAAGTTGCCTGGCCCACGCGCGAGCAAATTATCAGGTATACTATTTTAGTAATCCTGGTAGCTGTGGCAGTAGGGCTTTTTTTGGGAGGTTTGGATTATGTGCTAACCCTTATGACAAGTTTTTTATTACGTAAGTAAGAAACTTGTTTATTAAATAAGCAATAAACTATGGATGATAACAAACAGACAAAACAGACAATCAATCCTCTACCATCTATCGTCAAATCCAACAATCCCAATGCCCGTTGGTATGTGGTTCATACTTACTCCGGCCATGAAAATAAAGTGGCTGTCACTTTAAAGCAAAGAATTGAATCAGAGCACTTGGAAGAGAAAATTTTGGATGTACTGGTGCCAATGCAGGATAAAATTGAAATAAAAGGCGGCAAAAAATTATCAGTTAAAGAAAAAATCTTTCCCGGATATATTTTAGTGAAAATAGCGCTGGATGATGCTTCCTGGCTGGCTGTGAGAACTACCCAGGGAGTAACTTCATTTGTAGGCATGGGCAATAAGCCTACTCCTATTTCCGATGCCGAGGTTGCAACCATTGTCAAATTTACTCAAAGCGAAACCCCTGTTTATAAACAGGTATTTGGGGTTTCGGACACTGTTAAGATTGTGGATGGGCCATTTTCAGACTTTATCGGCAAAGTTGACAATGTGGATGAAGAAAGAGGTAAGGTAAAGGTGCTGGTGTCTATATTCGGCAGAGAAACACCGGTGGAATTAGATTTCCTGCAAGTGCAGAAAATATAACAGTTATAATAATTATAAAAATTATATTAATATGGCCCAGAAAAAAATAAAAACTTTTATTAAACTAAACATCCCGGCAGCTACGGCTACTGCTGCTCCTCCGGTGGGACCGGCCTTAGGCCAGCATGGCTTACCTATTATGGAGTTTGTTAAAGCTTTTAATGAAAAAACCAAAAGTAAAACCGGTAATATTTTGCCGGTAGTAATCACAGTATATGAGGACAGAACGTTTTCATTTATTACCAAAGAGCCGCCTGTAGCTGAGATGATCAAAAAGACTTTAAGTTTAGAAAAAGGTTCAGGTACTGCTTTAAAAGAACCTGTGGGTACTCTAACCAAAGCTCAGGTGGAACAAATTGCCAAAGCCAAGATGCCGGATTTGAATGCAAATTCAGTTGAAGCTGCCATGAAAATTGTAGAGGGAACAGCTCGTTCTATGGGCGTCAAAATAACCACCTAACCTATGGGTAAAACAAAGACTAAATTAATAGATGATTCAAAGTCAAAGGCTGAAGTCAAAGGTCAAACTTCCCTTCGGGGGCCCGAAGTCAAAAGTGTAGAAAACAAAAAAGCATCCAGACCTAAAGATGAGCTGGTGGAAAAACTGAAAGCTGAGCTGGGGATAGAAGAAACTTCCTCTCACCCTTCGACTGACGCTCAGGGTCCTCGCAATGACAAAAAAGGGCCGGTGCAAAAATCAAAGCCCCGTTCTAAAAAATATCAGGAACTAGTCAAAGATTTAGACAAATCCAAGACATATCCTTTAAATGAGGCTGTAGAAACTGCTAAAAAGCTCTCTTACACTAAATTTACAGGCACGCTTGAAGCTCATATTAATACTTATAATACAGGCATCAGAGGCTTAGTCTCGTTTCCTTTCGCTTTAGGCAAAAAATTACACATCCTGGTTTTTGGAGCCAACACCTCGAAGGAGTCAGAACTCACCTTTAAGGTGAATGGTGTTACTCTTGGCGATGATGCTGCCATTGAAGAAATTAACAAAGGCAAAATTAATTTTGATTTAGTAATCACTACACCTGAATGGATGCCAAAGCTTGCTAAAGTTGCAAAGAATTTAGGCCCAAGGGGTTTAATGCCCAACCCAAAAAGCGGGACAATTACAACAGACCTCAAAAAAGCTGTAGAAAGCTTTCAGGCAGGTAAGACAGAATATAAAACAGAACCAAAGGCAAAAGTTATGCACTTAGCCTTAGGCAAGTTAGATCAGTCAACAGAAGAATTATCAGCCAATATAAAAGCCTTGCTACAGGTACTTGGTAAAACCCGGGTCAAAAAAATAACTCTCTCCCCAACCATGGGCCCCGGAGTTAAAGTAGATTTAGCCAGTATATAGTTACCTAATTGACAGCTCGACTAAACTAGTGGTACATTATTTTTTTTCCAAGATGGGCAGAGAGCAAGATACTTTGGTATCAGGTTCGATTATTAATTTACCTCCTTTAGTCGATCTTCATGATCCCCGTTTACCCGGAGCCTTTAAGGGTTGGACAGATTTTAGTTTGAATCACGCCCGACAACTTAGCGGAATAGGTATAATGAAACCAAGGCAAGTTGTTGACCTGGCACAAGAATTTTCAGGTACGATTAGTAAAGCAATTGGGGTTGGAATCGAGAGGAGTGGTCTTGCTTCTATCAGCGAAGATAAGTTGGTACAATTAACAAACATCGTTTCAGGCACGGGAAACAGGGTTATTTTTATGCGGCATGGCGAACAAAGCCCTCCCGAGTGGATATCCTCTTTAGCAAATCCGGCTTTACAAAAAATACGGATGATGAGGGATCTTTTTAACAGGCAGGATTTTTTGACAAATAACGGTTTAATAGATGTATTTGTTACAGCCTTAGCTTTGCTGCATGTTCAAACCTCGACAGGTAAGAGAACTCGGATTTATTCTTCTGAAAACATAAGAGCAAAAAAAACAGCATATATAATTTCTACAGTTATTTCTGGTTCCACTGTATCAACTCTGGAAGGGTTAAATTGTGTCACCTATAAGGATGAAGTTGATCAGCCTCCTGTGACTGAAGAAGACTTATTGACTGATTTACCTTTAGGTACGATGCCATGGAGTCCCCAGTTGGTGGATAAATTATGTAAAAGACCAAAAAGCGGCATGAGCCAGTCAGAAGCAATAATCAATACAATTGGCGGGTTAGTTGAGTACGCGGATAGAAAAAATGGTAATAAATTAGCGATAGTGGTGACACACAACCAACAGGTTGCAGAGGTTTTAAGAGAAGCTGGGAAACTGGAAGACTCTGCCGTGCGTTTTCCCGAGCTGACAATGCTTATTGCACAAAATAAGAATGATCTTTTTGTTTTGGAAAAAGGCGTTTTATCTGAAAGGTCGAGCCGTCAACCTAAAACAGAAAGGAGCATGAGGAAGGTATTGGAGGTCTTCGGAGATGGTTATGAGTGGTATAAGATACGGCGAGCAGAATATCAGACAGAACAAAAGATTCCTTTCCGGGTATCTCCTTTTCCTCTGGATCTATCCCCTCAAGAAACCCAGGAATTATTGAGGATAGGTAGGGATATTGTGGAATTTATAGATGCAGCAGATGAATTATACAGAACAGATGGTGATTTAAAGAAATTGCTTGATAGAGGAAAACCCGATTTGCTTAAGACAGGAAGATTGGCACATTACCTTTTTGTCAGACCGGATGTAATTATTACTCAAGAAGGGTTCTCTGTTTGCGAGATTGAAACGTCTCCATTTGGATTGGCTTTGGCAGAATTATTAAACAGGGCATACAGGTTTGCCGGTTTTGAGACTTTAATACCAGATGATATGTTAACAAAATTTATGAGAGAACATACTCCAGATAGAGGAAACTTAGTTTATAGTCAACATACTGCTTCTTATTCCGGACAACTACAGTTTCTGGCAGATAAAGTACTTTCTGGTAATGACAGGAGATGGAGTGTTGAGCAAGCTGGTTCTGTTTTGGATATGACTTCTCCTGCATTATACAGAGCGTTTTACCAGCATGAATGTTTAGATGATCCTGCTGTTGATAATATTATGCAATTCTATGCCGGAAGGCAAACCCCAGAAGTTATTCCGTCATTCACGCCTCACATGGAAGAGAAGGCACTACTAGCCTTAATTTGGGATAAAAGATGGGAAGAATTTTTTGTAAAGCAATTAGGAATTTCCTCTGTTGAGCATTTGAGAAAAGTGATACCTCCGACTTGGATTGTAGGACAAGAGCGGTTTTTCCTTCCTGGTTTACCAGATGGGGTTGAGTCAACCGAGGGATTGGCTTTGCTCTTTAAATCAAAGCGTAATTTTGTTTTGAAACAATCAGGTTTCGGCAGCGGTGGTTCTTGGGCAGAAGGAGTAAGTTTTCTGCAGGAGAAATCTGTCGTCAAGGCACAGGAACTCCTACATAATGCTGTAGAAGATTCATCCTCTTTGTATGTAATCCAGGAATTTAGGAAAGCAGAGGAACGAAGGATGTTTGATGAAGGAGATGGTTCTCTGTTAACAGAAATGTCTGCTAGGATTAGGCTTACTCCTTATTTTTCAATGGTAGAAAGGAATTATGGACAATTGATAGCAATTAAAGCTACCGGTTGCGAAAAGACAAATTATATCCATGCATCTACTGGAAGTATAAATACGGCAGTTGCCTAACTATGTTTGACACAATAATTTTTGACTGGAAAAGGACTTTGTATGATCCCGACCGACAGGTTTTGATTGGTGGTGCAATGGAGCTTTTGGATTTAATAAAAAGTAAAAATCTTCTCATGGTTTTAATTGGTAAAGGTGGGGAGGATATGAAGCAGGAGGTGAAACGCTTGAAGATAAGTAAGTATTTCACACATATTGTGTTTGCAGAAGGTGAAAAAGATCCTCAGGTATTTCTGCCTTATATATCAAAAAATAATCCTAAAGAAACTATTTTTATTGGAGATAGAATTAGGTCAGAATTAGCAATTGGAAAAAACTTAGGTGCAACTACTATCTGGATCAAACAAGGCAAATTTGCTGTAGAAGAACCGGAAAATAACGATCAGGAACCTGATTATATTGTTTCATCCCTAAAAGATTGCTTAAAGTTAATTTCAGGGTTAGTGGTATAGGCATAAACATGAGGAGAATTTATAAATAATAAAGTAAGGATTAAGGAAAAAATTAATACAATTGTTATCCCATACTTGATAGGGAATCCATAAATATGCAATAATTTTTTAGCCTCCGTGATACAGATTATTTTGTGGTATATTGATAACAATTCTGTGTGAGGCGATATAGATAGTTTGCTGTCTACCGTAACACTAAAACCATCCGTAAGGGTGGTTTTTTGGTGGAATTCCAGGCTGCTATTTACTAGAGAATCGTATATACTGCCAAATACCTGTATTCCCCTAATCTCCCTTCCTTACCTTACGCCACACCTGGCCCAGGTCAAACTTCAGTAAATATAGCGAGGTTATACCAAAGACCAACAAGCAAACAGTAGTTATAATATGCATCAAGACTGTTGCAGCTGAAGCCAGGTTTGACTCCAAACCCAATACTCCTCCAAAAACCGCCAACCCCGAAACCTCGGCAGAGCCCACATAACCCGGAGCAGATATTGTGGGAGATGAAAGCGTCATTGAATCCATCAACAAAGGAAAAGTTGATTTTGATTTAGTCATAACTACCCCTGAATGGATGCCAAAGCTTGCTAAAGTTGCAAAGAATTTAGGCCCAAGAGGTTTAATGCCCAATCCCAAAAACGGCACTATTACTGATGCTTTGAAAAAGACTGTCGAATCGTTCCAAGCCGGCAAAACTGAGTACAAAACTGAGTCTAAAGCTGCGGTTATTCATATTGGACTGGGTAAATTAAACCAACCTACGGAGCAGTTAGCAGCTAATGTCAAAACCTTACTCGCAACCATCGGTAAAACAAAAATTAAAAAAGTAACCCTGTCTCCCACCATGGGCCCGGGCGTGAAGGTGGATCTCTCCGGACTTTAAGTGACTTAAGTAACCTAAGTTACTTAGGATTCAGGGTATCTATCCCCAAAAACACTTCCACCCTATTGGAAGTAACCCGCAAAATACCGGTATCCACTTTAATCTCCATAATCTTTTCTTTACCCTGATAGACCCAAAGATAATCTTTTATTATGGAAATAAAATTTGTATGCAGGGGCCATACATCAAATGGCCCTTCTAAATTTGAAGAAGATACCACATCTACTTCCCGGGTAAATGACTCCTCATCAGGATGTATAATAGTGAGTTGTAATTTAGCGGTATTAGGATTCATACTGCTTCCTCCGCTCCGCCTATATACAAAAACTTCTCCGGCTCTATCCCGTCATACTTACCTTCTGCTATATTCTTTACATCTTCCACTACTTGTTTAAGCGGAACAGATACGCCTTTTCTGCCGGTTTGCGCTTCCACTACAGATAAAGCCTGAGTCATATAATTTTTCAAAATTTTAGCTCGTTTAAAAATCCTCCGGTCGTCTGCGGACAATTCCGCCTCGCCAATTAAAGACACCATCCTTTCCAAAGCTACCGCTCTTTTTAAAAGAGCCTGCGCCTGTAAAAGGATAACAAAATGCAGCTCACCCACTATATCCTGATTTAAAGCCGAAGAAACCGAGGCCAGTATATCCACTGCCGGAAATTGACCCTGCTGATAAGCTGTTCTTGATAAAACAAGGCTGGAATCAAGATAGGGAAAAACCGACTGGACCCCGTAATCTGTCAGATCATCCGAGGGTACATAAATTGCCTCAAATGAAGTAATATGATGCTTGCGGGAGGATGAAAGCCGTTCATGAAGCGAGGCCATTTCTGAAGATAAAGTGGCCTGATATCCCCCTTCCGAGGGAATATTATTCATCAGAGTTGACAGCTCATATCCTGCCTGGGCGTAGCGGAAAATGTTATCAATAAAAAACAAAACATCCTTACCCACTTCATCCCTAAAATATTCAGCCACTGCTACTCCGCTTGTCGCAGTTCTAAACCTGACTGCCGGATTTTCACCCATCTGCCCGTAAACTAAACAGATATCTTTCAATACTCCCGTATCCTTCATAGTCTCATAAAGCTCCTGGCCTTCTCTGGACCGCTCCCCGACTCCGGCGAATACTGAAACACTGTTACCTTTATTTCCTGAAATTACAATGTTATGGATGATTTCTGACAAAAGAATAGTCTTGCCTACTCCCGCTCCCCCGAATAAACCCACTTTTCCCCCTTTTAAGATTGGCGCAAAAAAATCTATGACCTTAATGCCTGTTTCTAAAACATCCTTGGGAGTATTAATCTCGTGGTAGCTTAATTCATGCTTAAAAATGGTCTTCGTGTGCTTTGTTTCAAGCTGCCCTCCCTCGTCTTGCGCCTTGCCGAAAAGGTCAATTGCCCGGCCCAGCAGTTCTAATCCGACAGGAATCCTGATTGACTCTTGAGTATCTATCACCTCTGCCCCGATTTTCGGATGGTCATTACTCATCAGCAGACAATAAAATCTGTTACCGGAAGAAGAGGTAAAAACTTCCAGCTTAAGACTCTTGTCTTTTTTAAGTTCCAATAAACTATGAATCTTCGGGTGATGACCCTGAAACTGCACCTCCACTATTTGCTGCTTGATACTGACTATTCTGCCAAGATTATTCATCCCCATAGCCCTATCCCTGCTATTGTCTGCTGCTGCTTTTTATTTTGAGTGTCTTTAATAGCCCTTAACTTCAAGTATCTGATATTTTTAATCCTGCTGTCTATATTTATTAACGCCTCCTCCATAGCATTAATCCTGGAAGCGTATCTTGCCAGCTGTGTCTCATTAATGGTTTGCTTAAAATCAGAGGTGAAAATTTGGGTTTCAAAAAAGTTTAAAATATTTTCCAAACCGGGTTCAAACAAAAAATGAAGCTTTCTGTCCTGCTCCGGCTGCCCCTCAAAAGGCTGCTCGCCTGTAATTTCCCGTGTTTGAGGGATTTGATTTAATACATTAATAAACCGGCCATAGAAAACAGTTACTTTTTGGTAATTTAAGATTTTGGCAATCAAAGGCTCGAGTGCGACAAATGTAACTTCATTATCAGGCACTTCAAAATAACTATATTCATGTCTGCTTTCTGTTTCAAAAAGCTCTTTACCGATTTTCCCCACCACCACCGCGTCAGCTTTTTTATTTTCTTTTAAGAATTTATTAAACTCTTCAAAAACCTGATAAACAATATTGCCGTATAACCTGGTGTTGGCAGAGATTAACACTGCCGCTGATTTATTATTTTTAGTCAAAGTAGAAAAAGAAACCACCTGCAAATTACCCTTTACATCCACAAACACATCTGCTAATCTGTCCAAAAAATCACGTGTCTTAAGTACCGACCTTCTGATTTGCTGCATTTTGACAACAGAAATCAGCTCTAAGGCCTGAGCCAAAAACCTTAAACTATCAGCTGCTTCCAAATCTTCAGTTAACTTTAATCTGTTTGACATAGCTTGATAAGCTCCTCCTTTTTTTTCAATACATTGGCAAGTAATTTATCCATATCCTCAACCTTGGACAACTGGGCAAGCAAACCTTGGACATGTAAATGGGTATAGTTTTTGACTAAATTAAGCCTGCAGACCGATATGGGAAAGCGGGGATCATCCCCGATCAGCCTCTGCCAGATCAAGGCAAAAAGCGCTGTCTCTGCATCCTGCGGCAAAATTAAATTGTAGGACTGGTCGAAAAATTCAGTAATTTTTTCACCCATTATAAGAATTTGTTTTGTTTCATCAGTCAGCTCCGCTCCGAAATGGGAAATATTTTGGGCAGTCTCATATTTAATTAAAAAATCGTTAACAATACGGCTGATGGATTTTTGCAGTTTACCCTGAGTCTGTTTCCCCACCCTGGTGACAGATAAAGGCGCGTTAATGGCCGGCCTTCTGCCTTTATAAAAAATATTGGAATCAAAAAAAATATGCCCGTCTGTTACCCCCATTAAATTAGTAGTAATATATCCTGTCAAATCCCCTTCTAAGGTTTCTGCCAAAGGCAAACAGGTAATGGAAATCTCATCGCCGCGATCCGTCTTAAAATTACCGGCTCTTTCAAGCAACCTGGCGTGAGTATAGAAAATATCCCCGGGATAGGAATCGCGCCCGGGAAAACGGCGGGCCAGCAGGGCAATTTCCCGGTAAAAACGGGCATGGGTTGATAAATCATCCAATAAAACAAGGGTGTCTTTACCATTATCTCTAAAATATTCAGCCAAAGACATGGCAGCAAAAGGGGTAAGATGAATTAAACCGGGAGAATCAAAAGAGCTGGTTGCCACCATCACCATATTTTTTAGCAGCCCTTCTTTCTCAAAAAACTCCTCCAACGCCTTAATCTCGCTTTGTCTTTTGCCAACCGCAGCATAAATTACAACAGGGGGATTGTCATTACAAGTTAGTTGAGCTTTAGCAATAGAACGCAGCAAGGCGCTTTTGCCGGTCTTTCTGTCCCCTAAAATCAGCTCTCTCTGGCCGCAGCCCAGGGGCACTAAAAAATCCACCATGCTGATTCCGGTATGTAAAGACTTTTTAATCCGTGCCCTCTTACCTATTCCTAAAGGCTTAACTTCCAAAGGATATCTTTCTACCTTCCTCCCTATTCCCCCTACCTCCCCTATTTCTCTTTTGATTCTATCTTTATCCAAAGGGTTTCCCAAAGGATCTATTAATTGCCCCAGCATCTGTCTGCCAACCGGCAGGGAAAGTTTTTCTCCGGTTAACACCCCCTTGCTGCCTGTTTGAAGCAAGCCCTTATAGAAAACCAAAACATCAGCCGTTGAATCTTCTAAACTATAAATTTGGCCCAACCGGTTATGTTCAAAAACTACCACCTCATTTAAGAAGGCGTTTTTAAGGCCTTTGACTTTAACCAAAGGAAACCGGACTTCTGTTACTATACCAATGTTTTTACTTTTGTAATCAACAAAGCTCTTCATAATTTCTCCACCCGTCATTGCGAGGAATCTGCACAGATAGTTATCATTAAAATTTTAAAATTAATGATGCTATAAACACTCCTGCTCCTACTACTACCACTGCCAACACCACATTTATAAACATTCCCATTTCAATAATCTTTTGAGCCATGGGGTTTCTGCCTAAAGCCTCCAAGCCCTTATTGGCAGTCCTACCAAACATAAATAACCCTGCCCCAACTGAAGCTACTATCACCAATCCTGCCATAAAATATTTAAAAACTAAAGTCGGAGATTCTGTAGCTGCCAAGGTAGATAAAGAAAAGAAATCTTTTAAGGAACCACCGGTTGTAGCTTTTAAACTATTAAAATGGATATTTAAAGAGACTGCAATTTGCCCTATCCCTTCAGAATCAGAAGTATCAAAATCTTCTAAAGCTGTACCCAACACATAACCTGACTTAGTAGCTTTCATTCCAACCCCAGGAGTATCTGAGGTAGTAATTAGATCCCCTTTGGTTATACCTCCATTTTTAGCAGAAACATTGACTAAGGCTGTGCCGTTGGACATTACCGGCTGAGCTCCTTCTAAAGCTTCCTCTGCTAACATTATGGCTGCTTTGGAAGTAATTACCCCCACTATATTAGGGTCATAGGCTAATTTGCTTAAAATATAATTTCTATTTGAGGAGGAAATAATATCTCCATCTTTAGCACTGCTGTCAGTAATCGGCTTATAATTGGCTATTCCCAAGGAAGTATCCGCAGTACTAGCTTCCGAGGTGGCTTCCTCTTGAGCTGAAACAACCTGGGGAACTAAAGCAAAACAGAAAATACTTAAAACAATCAGGCAGAACTTCATACTTTTATCATGTCACATCAGACGGTTATTTTCCAGTATTTAATTCAAAAATTAAAAGTTTTTCCTTTTTTGTTCCAGCCGTTTCTTAAAAAGATTTTCCCTAAAGCCGCCTTTTTGGACAAACTTTTCTTCCAGAGACTCTTGCAGCCTCTTTTGTAAATAAATAGCTTGGTTAATCAAGGTTATCATTAGATTTACAGCTTGAGCTAAATCTTTGGGAAGGTCAGGGAAGTTGGGGGAGTCGGGAAGGGTTGGGGTAGCCTTTAAAATCCCCCATACTTTCCCAACCTCCCTTACTCTCCTAACCGTTTCTTCCTTTACCCAAATCTCCACCTTATTTTGCCTGGCAAAGGAAAGAAAATCTTTTAAGAGTTCTTCCAAAGAGCCTTTATTAACTCCTGTAAGTTTTATGTAACCCTCCAGACTTGCTTGTTGGTTGCCTTCGGGGATATTAGTCATGCCGCTTCTTGCAGCCTGAACCATTTGATCAAAAGTTCGGTGGGAGGAAAGGTTGGGGTAGTTAAGGAAGTTGGGGGAAGAACAGCGTTTACAAAAGACTACGGTGTAGTCGTAAATTGGCACGGTAATTTTATAAGCTAACAGGTACTCATACCCAGCATGGTATTTTATTTTTGTTTCCTTACTTTGCTGATTCATTGTATTTTTAACCTACTTCCCCCACTACCCCTACCTTTTTATGGCGCTCCGCTGCTTGGTCCAAAAAATACTGCTCCATTGTTATATACCCTGACATCATCAATCTGGCCGTTAAAGGGATATTTGAAGTTTGCCGCCCAGAGCTTTTGATACTTTTTCCAGAAAGGCAACCGAGGGATTAGTAGTACCTCCTTCAAGTCTGGCTATGGCAGATTGTTTGGTACCAACCTTTTCAGCTAACTGTTTTTGAGTCAGCCCTTTTTCCAGTCTTTTTCTGATAACTTGCTCAATAATGCTGAATTCAAGTTCAAGAGCATCATAAGCCTTTTTAAGTTCAGGATCTTTGGCAAAAGCTTCTTTTTTAAAGTCCTCGAAGTCTCTCATAGTGGAGGTACTATAACATATATGTTATGTGTTTGTCAAGATTCTTAATTTAGCTAAAGCAGTTTTAATCTCTCTTGATGGTGTTTTCTGCGTCTTTTTAACAAATCCATGAAGAAGAACAACTTGGTTTTGGTGGAAGGTATAAAATATACGTGTTTCTTGTTGCCCTTTTGTGCGTAATTCAAATAAATTATTTCCTAGTGATTTGCTGTATGGCATACGTAACCGATATTCGAATTCTCTTAATAGGTCAATAGTTCTTAATGTTTTTGAGTAAGTGTCTCTTTCCAAAGAGTCAATAAAATCTTCCAGATTCTGGTCAAATGTTTTAACAATCATATTTTATGGCGCACCGCTGCTTGGGGCAAAGTTCACTGCCCCGCCGTTATATAAATCTTTTACTTGGGTGACAGTTAAGGCATAATTATAAATCCTGACATCATCAATCTGGCCATTAAAATAACTGGTTGAAGTATATGAGCGGGTGCCAAGGGTAATATTAGAGGTAGTGGCCATGGCATCGGTGCCCATAGCTGCAGTTGAACCATCAGCTTTGCCGTCAATATATATTTGTCCGTTGCCATCCCTGTCAATAGTACAGCCTATTAAATGCCAGTTGGTATCAGCAATAGTAGAAGTTGAGGTGACATCGGTTGCATCCTCGGAGCATTGGACAGTGTTAGAGCCGGTAAAAAGCAATCTATAGCCGTCATTATCCGCGTCCTCTTTACTTAGGATATATTCTGCGCCGGTGGTTGTTCTTTTGACCCAGGCAAAAAGAGAAAAATCATCAGTGGAGTTATTAAAGCGCAGGTTGGCAGTATCAGCAACAGCTACTTTATCATCAGTCCCGTCTAGACTTAAAGAATAATTTCTCTTGCCTGTTGCACCGCTGCCCCAGGCGGTGGAAGAAGTTGAGCAGGTGCCCACAGTATCTTCTCCTCCTGTTGCTCCAATAGTAATAGTACCGGTATTTCCGTTACCCGAAGAGTCATTGGCAGTTGTTCCCTGACATTCATCCATCTTCCAATACCCAACCGGCGCCCCCCTGTTATAATCCCAAGCAATCTGGGCAGCACTCCGGGCATAATTAAAAATTCTAACTTGATCAATTTGCCCATTAAAATACTTCCAGGCACCAGAAACACCAGTTCTCCCAATTTCAAATGAAGCATTACTGAAAGTAGTACCACCATAATTACCACTGGCTACCTGTACTCCATTCACATAAAGAATTGTGTTGCCACTGGAGTCATAAGTATAGGTTATATGTTTCCAGGTATTCTGCCAATTAGTAGGAGTCGTATACTCTAAGCCAGCATATCCACCTCTAGAAAATCTTAACTTACCTTGATAAAAGAAGTGTTGAAGAGCACTGGCAGTAGTGTCGGTGGATGAATAAAAAAGCCCTCTTGTCGTGGAAGAAGTTGTATCAAAATTTGGATTCATCCAATAGGATAAAGTACCTCCGGTAGTCACGAGAATAGCAGAAGTTTTCTCAGCGTAATCATCCGTTCCATTAAAATTACCCGCCTTACCAACCTTTCCAGATTTATATCTAGGAAATCCAGTTCCATACCAAGTGCCATTATATGCATTGCCAGAGGTATCCAAAACATTATTTTCAAAATCCCATCTGGCTACCGGGGCAGTACAGGAAGTGGTATCTCCTGGAATACAATATTCCTGGTTAGCAGCTTGAGGTTGATAAGAGGAGTTATCAGAAAGTGAGCCTAAAACTTGGGAAGAACCTCTATTATAATCCACCTTTACCTCATCAGCAGTTAAAGCATACCTGTAAACTTTTATCTCATCCAAATCTCCATTAAACTCATCTCCGTTATCTACTCCATCTCTGTCTCCAGCATAAATGGATAAAGAATTAGCCAGAGTTGCAGTCGTGGTATCTGTATCAGAATCTTTTAATACTCCATCTATATAAATATATGTTTTATCTTGGGTTACATCTCTAACTGCCGCTACATGATGCCAGGTATTATCATAAACATCTGTAGATGTGCAGGAGGCGATATCTGGTCCCCAGGTTGTATCATCATCTATGCCAAAACATAAATAACCTGAAGTATTGGTATAGATAGCATAACCTGCGGTGGTGGCATTGGCTTTATTAAATAAATACTCTGCAGCTCCTGGATTATTGGCAGAGTCTGATTTAAACCATAAAGATATAGAGTAATCATCTGTGTCAGTAACATCAAAATCAGAATCATCTGCTTTGGACAACCATATAGCTCCTGTACCATTCCAGGCTTTACCAAACTTGCCGCTGTCTGTCCATGACGTAGAAGAAAGGGTCAAATTATTCGCATTAGGGGTACTATCATTAGCAGTAGTCCCATATCCTTCATCAAAGTCCCAATAGCCTACAGCCGACCCAACAGGAGAGCCAACAGCGGGGTGGCCTGCGTTCATGTCTTGCACAATTTGCTTTTGAGTGCGGGCATAGTTATATACCTGAAACTGGTCTACCGTGCCTATAAAATTAGTATAAAGGGCATCTGCAGAATCATCTTCACCCACCAAAAAGTTATTGGCAGTATCATCAACTGCTACTGTTAGGGACTGTGAACCAACCTGCACCCCGTTAACATAAATCCTTAAATTTACTTTATCATATGTGCAGGAAATATGGCTCCAAGTGTTTAGAGTGAGGGCGCTTGTGCCGGAAGCAGCAGTCTGCCAGGTGGTACTTTTGATCTGGCAGCCCGGAAGACCTGAGGCATCGGTAAAAAGCCTGACCTCCTCTGCTTTGCCCACCAAGGCCTTGCTTGTTACAGAAGTTTGCGGATTGAAATATAAAGATATTGTAAATTGGTTAGCGGTCTCTCCTGCTTTAGCAGGAGAGGGAAACACTAGACTCATGAGAGTCATGAGTCCCATTAGACATATGAGATTTATGTATCTCATTTATTTTTAAACTCCCTTCTTTTCTGAAAAAGATTTTCCCTAAAACCGCCTTTCTGGATAAAGCTTTTCTCAATTCCTTTTAAAAATCTGTCTAATAAAAACCCTTCCTTGGTGCAAAGGGTAATCATTAAATTAGCAAAAGCTTCTGGATCAGAAAATTTTATTCCATGAGACTCATTAGACTCATGAGTCACATGAGGCTCATGGGGATTTATTAGTATGGAGCGCAGGTGTAAAACCCGCGGGTCGTTTTTATCCCAAAGCTTGAGTCCTTTATTAAATAGAAAGTCCTGGTAGTCTTCTATTAGTTCTCCGTAACTTGCTCTTGATACACCAGTTAGCTTCAGGTTGCTTTCTACAGAATTTTCCAAAGAACCTTCAACCAAGTCCTGTTTGCCTGAACGGGCTGCCTGTTCCATTTGGTCAAGGGTTCGGGAAAATTTAGAGATGTAAAGCTTTAAAAAAATACTGTTAAGGTTGTAGATCTCTACTGCAAGCCAATAAACCAGAGTATTTTTAATTCCTCCTAGGCTTTTTCCATGAGACTCATTGGTCTCATGTGACTTATTTGACTCATGTATTTTATCTTGACTCATATTATTAAAAATCACTCACGCTAATATTATCTCCTGTGCCATCCATTTTTACCCCTTTGCCATATTTACCAGTACTCCAAACGGGATTGCCGTTTAAGGTCCCTGTTCTGCCATTACCGGAGGTATCATTGGCAGAAGTACCTGAACCCTCTTCCATTTTAAGTTCCACCCTTGGCCCCGGAGCAAAGTTATATAGTTGGGGGACTTCATTTGGAGAAAGTGCACGGTTATAAACTCTAACTTCATCCAAATTTCCATTATAAAATCCGCCGCCTCCACAACTGTCAGTTTGTCCAAATCTTTGACCACAGGAAGTACCAGCTGTAAGCGTACCGGAAGCATTAGTAGAATATATTTGTACACCATTTTTATATAAGTACACCTTTGAACCATCCCAACGGACTATTACATGTTGCCACGAAGATGTTGTCCATGTATTTCCTGTTTGCGGATAGGTGTTGCTTGTGCTAATGCCGTTTAGAGTAATAAGAGAAGCACTAGTATTAAACCGGAATGTAAACCACCCAAGATTAATAATGTAGCCCTCATTAACAGCATTTGGGTTCATCCAAAAACTAACTGTGAGCTGTTGGGGTACACTAAGTGGGTAACCACCACTAAATGAAACATAATCTTGGCTGCCATCAAAACTACCTCCATTACCAAATTTACCTGCTGCTCCGCCAGTAGGTTTAGTACAACTTGCCCCAGAGCAATTAGCAGTACCTTCATTGCCGTTACCTGATGAATCTAATATATCAGCAGAAGTGCCACTCCAGGAAGCTTCATCCATTTTCCAGTAACCCACTAGTCCTTGGGAAAGGGATTTCCACTGATCAGAGGAGCCGATTTGCGCGGATACCCCTATCAGTGAAGATCTGCCATTGTAATCCGTGAGAATCTGAGCCGCTGATCTGGCATAATTGTAAACCTTAACCTCATCTATAAAGCCTTGGCCATAATTAGTACTGATCTGGCCTATTTTAATGGCTGAACCGGAAAGGGCGGAACCGGTGGTGACTGTAATATATTGCCATTGGTTGGCTGTAATAGTGGAGGAGACTTTGCCGTTGACATAGACAGTAGGCGAGGTAAAGCCTGTGGCAGAAATTGTCCCTGAGGAGGATTGGATATAGGCTGAGCCATTAAGATCGATAAATTGCTCTGATGTAGTTGTTGGTCTGATCCAGAAAGAAACACTTTGAATATTAGAAACAGTGTTACTTACTGTTACCACATCATTAGTTCCATCAAAATATAGACATTTACCTGATACACACAGATCCTCTGTTTGCCAGGTAGCACCATCTAGGGTTCCATCATTATTATTACTGGTAGAATCCTGGGCATTAGTACCAGTACCATCATCAAAACTCCAGTAAGCTGCAGGTGATGGGGCTTTTTCTTCTGAGGCAGAGGAGGTGGAGGAAGGGGTAAAGGTGGCTTCGGAAAATTGCGCACTTTCAGTTCCATTTTGGGCTGAGGGGTTACCGTAATAATGGAAAATTCTGGTAGCGCCTGCATTGATGGTGGGTATTAAAACATAGTAATCGGTAGAATTAGTGTTGCAGTCGCCCCCGGCTGTGTCAATAAAATAGCGCAATAGGTTACCACTGCCGTCTGTAAAGCGGGAGTCCCCGCAGTCTGATTGCATCTTACCCGCGCTGATTAAGGTTGCTGTGTCTATGTCAAACTTGACCTTTTTATTGCTGTCCGCTGCCCCGGAATTGTTGACGGTATATTCGGTTCTATAAGCCCAGCTGTCATCATACCAGGCGGCGGAGGCGGGTTTGGGGCGCATTAAAAGATATAACCCTGAGCCTGTGAAAATAGTTAAGGCTATTAAACCCATGAGGAGAGATTTTTTGGTAATCTTAATAAAGCCCTGCTGTATGTAGTTTGACAAATTTATCATAATATGTTAATATACTTTTTGCCTGTTAGCCTTAGGGCTCTGTCGGTCACACATATGTGTAGTACCGACGACAGGCTTTTTTAGTCCTCTTCTAGATTTCCCTTATGTAATAGTCTGTCACGTTTTTTGTTAGTAGTCCAGTTTGGGATAACACTCAAAAAATGAGGGTTTCCATTCTTAGTCTTTTTAACAATTACTTTAATTTTCCAGCCCTCAAGGATAGCAATAAAACCAAAGTACTCAGCATTACCTGTATGTTGGTATTCTTGCAGGGTAGTGGTGAGATGTAGCAGTTCTACTGCTTTGTAGTATTTATATGCTTGAGTTCTTATTTGTTGATAGTTTTTCATAAATATAATCCAGAGCCTGTAAAAATAGTTAAGGCTATCAGGCCCAGTTATCATCGTACCAAGAGGCAGAGGCGGATTTGGAGTTTAATAAGCTTAAGTAGAATATGGGAACAACCAAAACTGCTATTGCCAGAATAGCTATGATTGTTCTTTTAGTTAATTTTTTAAAGAATTTCATAAATGCTAAAATAACACCACATATTTGACATCAACAATATTTTGTGATAGTGTGTTAACACTCAGATCTAGACGTAGTGCATCAGCATTATATTCAGTCAGAAAGTCCGCTGAAAAGCGGATTTTTTGTTGGCCAAAAGTTGTTTGTCTGTAAGCCCGGTTGTCATCGTACCAGGCAGCGAAGGCGGGTTTTGGCTTCATCAGAAAATACAATCCTGAGCCGGTAAAAACAGTTAAGGCTATCAGACCCATGACAAGAGACTTTTTGGTTAGCCTGATAAAGCCAGCCTGACTCCAGAGGCGTTTTGCCTTAAATGATGATTTAAAGATTGACAAAAGTTTATTCATTACTTCCCAATATCCAGCCATAAACATCAGGCTGGTATTCAATCTTTATCCAGCCGTTCTCTTCACCTAAAATGTTAAACCCAGTACCTGGATAAATTGCAGTAATTAAGGGGAAAGTTGTATCCGGTCCTTCTCTGCCGTTAACAAAATCTATATCCGGATCTGTAACAGCTGCTACTCCGCTTCCACTATCCTGCCAGGTTGGGACTGCAGGGAATGTCGCTGCTACGTCATTGGCCAACACCCTTGGTACAGGAGAAGATACCTCCGCCTCTATACTTGATACTTTATACTCTATACTGTTGTCATTTGAACCTACCACCCACCAGTCAAAGGTAATGTCTTTACTGTAGCTTTCTTCTATAGAAACTGTGAATGACTCCCCTGCTTTCTTTTCTATAACTATCAAAGACTGTTTACCTGTTTTGGAAGTAGGAGTAATAAAGACCTTGGAATTTTGAGTCATTGATTCAGTTAAAATTACAACTTCTGTTTTTCCGGCCAAAATTTTGCCTGAACCAATGGTTGGTTTAGTGGGATCGTTATTAGTAATAGTCAAACTTTGGGCGTTTACTTCTCCTTGAGTAACAATATTACCCTGATTATCTATTTTAACTTTGCCATTAAAGATATCCAGTCCTTGGGCAAGAGGTGATTTCTGCAGGTAAAGGATGCCATTGCCCGGGCAACTCTCTCCCACCTCGAAGGTGAGCTTTGGCTCCTTCGAGGTGTCCTGACAGGCTGCGCCTATCACATTAATCTCATTACCGTTAGTTACGGAAAAGGTCCCATCAACCACTAAATCTCCGGCAATGGTAGTACTGGCAAGTGTGGTTTGACCAAAGACTTTAAAGTTATCAGAAATTTCTGCCTGATATGCTTTAAGCATGCCGGAGACTGTGGCTTCGGACACCTTCAATCCGGACACCTTCAAGGAGTCAAGGCCCACCTTGAAGGTGTTATCCTGGAAGGTGTTTCTTAGCTCGGCAGAACCTGTGGCCAAGAGTATCTCTGGAGGGGTTAAATTCAGCCCAGTTATGTCATTCTGGGGAGGAGCACTGGCGACGACACCAGAATCAGTAGCAGATGAGGTAGATTCCGGACGTACTTCTTTTGCCAGAATGACAGAGGATGGAGAAGCCAGCTTTGATTCTAACTCTGCCACTCGAGCAGATAAAGAGGCTATTTTAGCCTCTAAAGAATTAGTATTTTGGGACTGGTATTTAGTATCCAGGGAAGAAGAGGTGCTGGCTTCTTTGGCAGATTCTGTAGCTTCTCCCAATATACCAGATACTATATACGATATACTATTCCCGCTGCTGCCTATTCCCACATTAAGATTTGAGATATTAAGCTCTAGATTTGACATTTGAGATTTAAGTTTTGAGATATCTTGGCTTAACCCCTGTATTCCTGCTAAGGCAACACCTGAGGTATCCAGTGCTGCAATGTGTTTATTATCATTGCCTAATCCAAAGACTGAATAAAATTGTTCAGCCACAGGACCAATGTGTTTAACATTTGGTCCTTCATTAATATAGTTCCAGGAGGTTAGATTAAGTTGGTTTATCTTACTCAGGATTTCTTGAGAGGAAAGTTTAGTAAAGTTTTCCTTAAATGTTACAGATGAACCATCAGTCCAGACTCCACCTACTGTTAAATATGCTCCATTACCATTAGTACCATCTGTGCCAATAGTTAAGGGGTTAGAACTTACAGAGGTCCCAATACCTACATTACCCTGAATTAATAACCCATTTGTTGGTGCGCTATATTGACCATAATCTGCTCCAATGGTGGCATTACCTATTACCACTAAATTAGAATTGGCTGTAGTAGTGCCTACCCCTACATTACCTGAAACAGCCAAACCATTAGTAGGCCCTGCCACCCCTGTCACCCCCCAGCCTAATACCCCTGCCCCCTGGACTGCTAAGTTAGTCAAAGGTGAGGATACCCCAATACCAACATTACCTCCTGAAACTATTAATTTATCTGTAGGGGAAGCTGTACCAATGCCGATGTTGCCAGAAGAATTAATATAGAAAGAGTTTGCAGGGGCACCATCCTTGATGAAAAAAATATTATTTGCGTCTAGTATTGAATTATCGTTTATAGCGTATCCGTCTAGACTTTGGTCCGCCCCAGCTGCCCATGTACTTGCAGGTGTATAATACTCACTCCAAGCGTCCCCTGGACCATACGTGGCAACATAAAGTCTAGCGTGGCCTGTGGTGGCTTCGTCGCTACGAAGATACAGTGTCTGATACGTATTGGATGATGACCAAATGTCTAAGGCGTTTGTTGGTACAGCTATCCCAATGCCGACGTTGCCGCCGAGTGCGTTAAGAACCGTGTTACCGGTGGAAGAGTAATTCAGATACAAGGCGGCAGGTGAATCTGACGTACCACCATTGATTTCGTTATTAACCCAAATTCCTTTGGTTGCAGACACTTGGAATCGCTGCGTCGCACCGTTATTTACCTGAAGAAGGTCTCCTGGACTCGTCGTCCCTATCCCCACATTTCTATTATCTAAGACAGTTAATCCCTGGGTCAGGTTTGATCCTAAGGTTTGCAGGGTAATCCCTGTTGATGTT
>Ga0155961_107_pt1 | contig 51676 bp, 50 predicted proteins | sample RifCSPlowO2_02_FD_107615 | JGI IMG/M metagenome (GOLD analysis project Ga0155961, IMG submission 107615) | Candidatus Daviesbacteria bacterium RIFCSPLOWO2_02_FULL_38_15
CTAATCGCTGGGCAGAATATACTTACGCCCGTTCAAGCAAAAGGTGTCGTAAGTGTACTCAAAAGGGAATAGATCTTGAAGAACTTGAGCGTCAGCTGGATGAGAAGATTGCTCCGGTGACAATTGATGAAGAAACATGGCGTTTAGGTATAAAACTGCTTAATGCAAAATATGAATCAGAGGCAAAGCAGCGGGCGCAGGTAGTGGAAAGCCGGCAAAAACAGTACCAAAGGATACAAGGAGAGCTTGATGGCTATTTTAAGATGCGGGCAAGAGAGGAAATGACTGCAGAGGAGTTTACAGTTAAGAAAAAGGCTATCTTTGATGAGCAGGCAAAATTAAAAGAAAAAATAGATGACGGATTAAACGGTCAGCGCACTTGGTTGGAACTTGCTGAGGACTTCTTTACAACAGCCTATCAGGCTCGGGAGATGCTAAGTAGCGATGATTTAGAGGCAAAACGTAAAGCAGTTGCAAAGATCGGTTGGAACGTCTTGTTAAAAGACGAAAAGCTTGTCTGGACGTACCAAAAGCCTTATGACATACTGCTAAAACCAAAGTATCGTTCTGACCTGCGGAGAGGGTGGGATTCGAACCCACGAGGAGCTTGCACCCCTGGCGGTTTTCAAAACCGCTGCACTAGTCCGCTATGCGACCTCTCCGTGGCGGAGGAGGTGGGATTCGAACCCACGATACCCTTACGGATATAGCTCATTAGCACTGAGCGGCACTCGGCCTCTATGCGACTCCTCCGTACAGTCAATTTTAACAGAATGAAAAATAACAATCTAGTTTCTGCACAGTATGATTTGTCAAAGGGTTAATCATGTGATTACCTCGCCAAGGTTATGGCCCAGACTTTTTTGGCGCCAGCTCTTTTTAGCATGTAACAACACTCCCTCATTGTTGAGCCGGTGGTCCAGACGTCATCAACTAGCAGGATATTGGAAGATTGAGATATTGGGATATTAGAAGAGATAGCAAAAGCGTTTTTGATATTTTGATGGCGGTCTTTACCTTTCAGTTTTGCTTGAGGTTTGGTATAACGGATGCGTTTTAAGACATTACAATAAGCCAAACCCAAGCCTTTGGAAACAAGTTGTCCAAGCAATGCAGCCTGGTTAAACCCCCTGCTATTCCCTCTCCACCAGTATAAAGGCACAGGCACAATTGCCCACCCTGCTCCCCTATCTTTTTTTATTTGATCTAAAATAAAAGGCTGGTATTTAACCCAATACTCTAAAGTAATATCAATTAAAATTTGAGCTAAATCTTTAACTCCTTTATATTTTAAGGCTTGAACAGCGTTTTTTAAGGGCGGCTGGTAAAGCCCCAAACTCCATAATCCATCTAAGCCATACTTTCTTCTGCAAATTGGGTGTGTCTGGCCTCCTACGGCCAGTCTTTCACATCTCGGACAGACTAAATCTGTTTGCTGAATATTTTGAATACATTTTTGGCAAAAATAATTCCCCTCTTTTTTACAGCTAACGCATTTTTTGGGAAAAAACAGATCTAAAATTAAGTTCATCCACTCTATTATGTCATTAACCGGATTGCCGCGTCACTCCGTTCCTCACAATGACAACTAAGATTTGTTTTTGAGCTTAATTTATGGTAATATACAATTCTGGGGATGTATAGTCTCGACAGGATTGCTCTTTGAAAACTGCAAGTCGCTTAGGAAACATTAAGCGTTAAATATTGTTTCAAAACACAAACGGCGCTAAAAATACCGTTGCTGACGCTGCTAATGGCGTAAAAGGTTTCATTTTCGGGGTTACACCTGAACTTGGATCCTCTCTCGCTTTAGCTGCTTAAGCTACTTTAGAGATTGTCCTCTTTCTGATGGGATACTAAGGTACGTACAAAGTCAGGATGCTGTAATTTTGGTGTTGGTTGATCCAAAATTACAAAAGACAATTCAATCAGATATTCGTTTTCCTGCTAATTGGTTACAACGTTTATCTAAAAATTAATTAGCTAAGCTTGTAGAAGTTTTTTTAGTCACAATTTTGGACGGGGGTTCAAAACCCCCCATCTCCACCCATTCGACTCGCTGCGCTCGCTCAGGGTAAACCTGCGGGACAGCGAGCCTAGTAAATTTATTCTTTACCTCGGAGTTCTTGTTCCACCCTACGTTGATGGTCTCGTTCTTTAATTATTTTCCGTTTGTCAAATTCCTTTTTAGATTTTGCCAAACCTATTTCCACTTTAAACCTGTTATTTTTTTCATATATAGAAACAGGCACTAAAGTCACAGGTTTTCCAGCAAGTTTACCAATCAAGGAGTTAATCTGATGTTTGTGAAGTAATAGTTTCCTAGTTTTTTGGGCATCATATTCTTTATCTGCAGCCTGATTGTATCTTGGGATATTGACATTGATTAAAAACGCTTCTCCGTTTAAAACCCTTATATGGCTTTCCCCTAAATCAATTCTGCCGGCTCTGATAGATTTGACCTCAGCACCGGATAAAACAATTCCAGCTTCCAGATGTTCAAGAATATGATAATTGTGTAGGGCCTTTTTGTTGATAATGCGCATAGTGACTAGTGTCAAGAATCTAGAGTCAAGATAATTGTACTAGATTCTAGACTCTAGCGACTAGTCACTTATTTGAGGTCTACAGAGTAAATCTTACTGCCATCAAGCAGGTACACTTTTTTACCTTTTTCATCTACCGCCAAGTCTGAGGCTGTAGCAAATACGCTACCGTTCATTTGCCCTTTATAGCTGCCGGTTTTAGTTAAAATCAAAAGCCTTAAATTACCTGAATCCAAAACATATAAATTATCCGTATCTGATGAGACGAAGAAACTCTTTGGCTCCTTCACTCCCTTGTCCAAACCTTCATAGCTGAAATTGTCTTTCACCCCCCTGGTAAATCGTAAAATCTCTCCTCCGTTTTTTAATATATAAATTGATGACTCAATTTGCATCTTTAAAGCATTGGCAAAATCCACCTTGGTGTTTTTGGTTAAATATTCCCTTTTATCCGAGTAGCCCTCATTGGTGGCTATATATTTCCAAATTTGCCCTGTTGGATCTAACAAATAAACATTGCTGGCAAAGCCGTAAAGATCTGCAATTTTACCTAAATCCTCATCTTGTTTAACCGCAACAGCAATTTTTTGATTGGTACTGTCAATTCTTAAAATTCCCTTATCTTCAGAATACACAAAGGCTAATTCTCCGTTTAAAGAAGCGAGGTGGGCATTTCCTAATTTTTCAGAACCGGCCAAAATCTGATTGCTCTTTTTGGTTAAATCAATGTCGATTAAAGTTTTAGAGATTGGATCCAAAAGCAACAGCTTGCCTGCAGACAAACTCATCCGAGCAGCGCGGAAATTTTTCTTTATTAAATCCGTATCCAAAAATAAAGGAAAGTCTGAAACTGAAGATTGCTGCAAAATAGAATCCGATTCTTGCTCAATTTGTTTTTTAAAATTTAAAGCTTCCGAATCTTTTGGCCGCAAATTTAAGGCCCTGTTCAACTCGTTTTTGGCCGAATCAAGCTTAGCTTTAGCCTCAGATGGATTCAAAGAAGCCAAGCCTTTAGCAGCATTAAAGTCATCCCTGGACTTTTGCAAAACTTGATTGAAAGCAACTAAGTTTTGAGCGTCTTTGCTTAGTTTGATCTTAAAACCCACCCCCAAACCGATAATTAATATTAAAATCAAAGCAATAATCAGCCTGTTTCTGTTATCTTTAGGAAAGTAATCTTTGATTATTTTGACATAAGTTAACAGATTAATCTTGGGGAACTTAAGGGAGTAAGAAACAACCGGATTATCAGTAATTTGTTCTGTTTGGACCTTGGATGCTTGATCTTCAACTGCCACTGCCAAACCGGCCAGGCTTTTATTTTCTGCATTGGCAGCGCCGATTCTATCGGTGATCTCTTCCTCAAAAGACTCCAGCGGTAAATTTAAAGACTTCTTCAAATCAGCATCCAAAAAATTTATTAAGCTTTTGGTGGCAAAAAGCAGCTTATCATCCGGTTGCAAAAATCCGGAAATAAGCTGTTCATTTGCGCCAACTGTAAGTAAAGAAGATAATTTATCCCCTCTTTTAAGATAAATTTCAACTTCACCTTTGGCAATAAAAAATAGGACTTTGCCGGATATTGAGCCAATAAGCAAAGAAAACTCCTGCCTGCCGGCAGGCAAGTCCTCCTTGGCAAATTTTTCCCCGGCTTGTCCATAAGCAGCTTTTAATTTTTCAGAAGGACTGCCTTCAAAATCAAAATAGAAATCCGAAATTTCAGTCAGGAATTGCCTGCCTCTGGTGAAAGCATCATCGGAAGATAAATCCAAAACAGCCAAAAAAGTATTATCTCCATCCTGGGAGGAAGAGATAACCTGAGCAGCTTTTTGGTCTGTATTTAATCCGACAACCTGAACAACGTTAAATTTCATAGCGCTCCCAATACCAGCACAATCAAGCCCAAGATAAAACCGGCATGAACAATGGCAATAGCTTTCACCACAGGCGAAACATGGGTAATTAAGGTTTTACTCATCAAATCCACCTGCCTTAGGATAATTAATGAGAATATAGCGTAAAAAACCAAAATTAGCAAAATTACCGCCTTAAATACGGTCAGAGACAAATTTAAATCAAATACACCGGACTGAGCAATCGGCATTCTTACCCCTTTTTTCCGTGAATCTTATGCGCTTCATCCAAAATAAAGTCAGCTACATGGTGAGGCCTTAGGACAGAATGAAAATCAATATTCCTGGAGGTACCGGCTGTTTGGATAAAAACATCTCCGAAGTGGAAAATGGCATTTAACAGCCCGCCCATAAAAGAGGAGGTGTCTTCAATATTTCTAAGCGGGGCTACGTCTATGTTTTTGGAAAGCAGCGAATGAAAATCAACATCTATAATATTTTTGTTTGTCACAATATAAACATTAAAATACCAGTTTAAAAAACCTTCAAAAACAATTGTTAAAGTAAGCAGATAGTTAATGATTAAAAACAGTATGCCATACAAAGACGGAACTTGAGGGAGATTGATATCTAATAAATTAAGAATGGAGGGCAGAAAAAAGGGGAGAAGAAAAAGCAAAACGGCGGGAATTATCCAGCTTAGGTTGGTGATAGGATGAGCTCTTAAAAGCAATAGGATTGTTTCATCCTGGTCCTGGCCTTCAAAACGGCAATTTATAGGGCGTTCAATGTAAGCAGAAAACATCAAGCTGAGTATAACACTTTTTAGAGTCTAGTCGCTAGAATCTAGAGTCTAGGAAAAACAGTCTAGACTCTTGACTCTCGACTCTAGTTACTATTTCTGCTCTATATTAAACAATGGTCCGACAATTTGAATATTGGCAGGAGCGCGCAGGTTAAAAAAGTTTTTGAAGTCTGAGCCGTTAAATGTTTGAGAGGGCGCGTCTCCGGAAAAAGTAACAGACGCGGTTAAACCTTGGGAAAAATCTGCGGAAACGGAAATAGAAGAAATACCATTAAATGGGGCACCTCCTCTTGATTTTAACTCCTGTTTAACCCTGTCAATATCCCAATTTTCAGCGCCTTCCGGATTTGGTTTATCCGGCTGGTAAAGATGGGAGCTTGTTCCCCCATCTCTTTTAATTAGCATAATCACATTGACAATATCCGCCACCTCTTCTGATTTAAGCCAGGCTGATTTGGCATATTCACTTCTAAATCCCTGAGCAGAATAAAAACAGGGTGAGTCTTTATCATAAGCTTTGGCAAAAAGATCAGAGAAACTGCCAATGTCTCCCTGAGTATCCCTGACCCGCTTAGTAAAAGATCTGGCTCCCCAGCCAATATCCGAGGCAGTAAAAGTATAACCTCCGTCAGTTGAGGAATACCAGGCAGATACAGGAGAGCTGTCCGAAATAAGAGTTTTACCCTCTGTGCTTTTGACTGCCTGCTCCCAGTTGCCGCCTTTATTGCCGCCTTTGTAGACCTGGCAAGCTTGAGTAGTACAAATTTCTTTGGAGCCGCTGCCGGTATAAGACAGCGCATAGGAGCGGGCAGCAACAGCCTGGGCTTTTAAGGCCTCTATCGGCCAGGAATCCGGCATTTCATAAATTCCCAGCAGATATGTTTCAAGCGGCATGGAACCGAAACCGGAAACAGAAATATTGATATTCGGCCTTGTTTCAAAACTGAAGTTATCAAAATATACCCTTAAAATATCTTCATGGTTTTGACCTGATTGAGCCCTGCCTAAAGCGCCATACTGATTCATACCTACCCTGTGGGGAATTCCAAAAGTGAAAAAGGCAAAGGCCGGCCTGAAGGGCGGGTCCGCTTTTCTGTCATCAGTGCAAAACAGCGGGCCTGCGCCTAAAGAAGTCGGCAGATTCAAACCGGCTTGTCTTTGAGCAATAATTTGTTGCTGGCGGGCAGAAAGCTGGGCAATTTTACCTGCTAAATCAGACTGATACGCTTTGGCTTTTTTAATTTCCCCGCCTAAAAAGGAAGCATTTTTGTCTACATCTGCCTGGACTGCAGCCAGCCTTCCTTTGTCTTTTTCCAGCTTGGTTTTCTCGGTCAGCAAATCTATTACCTCAGAGGTGATGGCTACAATTACTTCCCTGTCTTCTCTGGTGACAGACTGACGGTAAGAAAGTTCCCTAAAAATATTGCTTGAGTGAATAGAGGACAAAATTACCATAAGCGGGTCTGCCAGGTAGGAACGGATGTAATATGCTTTAACCCTTTTTTCCAGTAAGGCTTGCTGAAGGGCTAACTTGTCTTCCCTTAAATCCAAATTCTTTTGTTTTTCCAAAATGCCGGCAGTTAAATTATCAATGGTGGCTTGAATTTGCGCCAGCTGCCTTTGCAGTGATTCCAGCTGGCCTTCCAATGGTTTGGTGGCATTAACGGATAACTGCCTGGCTTTATTTAACTGATCAATCTGGCCTTGTAAATCCGAAATTTCATCAGCCTTAACAGGCAGAACGTAAAGTGTAAAAGTCAAAGTGCAAAGCAACAGCGTAAAACTTAAAACTTTTAAGTTTTGAATTGTAGTTTTGAGTTTTGCCCGCCCCGCTTCGCGGAGCGAGACCGGGGAGTTTTGAGTTTTGAGTTTGACGAAGGAACTCATGCTTTCAAATTTTACCATGATAGGAAATCTAACACTACCCTGAAGTTAATGTCCAAAAAAGTAGAAGTTCAGGAGTTGCCAAAACTTTTATTGTTCGGGGCTGAAAGCCGAGAACTAAAAGAGGTATAGACTTCTCGCTTACGCTCGAAGAATAATTCCTTTGTCAAACCCTGAACGACTATCCAAAAAACCATTGACATTTATTACAAAAGTAATATAATTGTATTATAATCCACAGGATTACAAGAAACGTAGTGATTATTATGCAAAGAACTGTTCTTCAGGTCCCATTACCAAAAGAATTAAAGATAAGCGCTAAAAAGGCTGCACAAGATGCCGGCTTTTCTTCCCTACAGGAAGTTCTGAGAGTTTTTATGAAAAAATTTGCAAGTAAAAAAATTGATCTTGCTTTTGAGGAAGAAGTTACTTATCTTTCTCCCAAGGCAGAAAAAAGATATCTTAAAGCTACGGAGGATTTTAAAAAAGGTAAAAACGTTTATTATGCTAAAGATGTTAAAGAGTTCTTCAAGCAATTAGACCAAAGTTAAATGCAGATTGTATATCGTAAACAATTTGCTAAACACCTAAAACAAAGAATTAAACCTTTCCCAAGTTTATATAAAAAATTTAAAGAACGAGTTGAACTTTTCGTCCAATCTCCTGATAATCCTATGTTACAAGACCATCAACTAAAAGGAGAAATAATAAGGTTCCGGGCATTTTCAGTTACTGGAGATATCAGGATTATCTATCAAAAAGAAAAAGATTATATCTATTTTGTAGATATCGGTACTCATAATCAAGTTTACTGACTTAAGATTAATGCAATTAAAAATCTTTAGACTAGCGAATTTTGCAAAGCAAAATTAAAAATTAAGTTGCTCAGAGCTTGGAAACTATGCTAAGCCACAACTAGTTCACATAGTTGTACTAAGCTTTGGATAATATCCAAGATTAACATTATGTACATTAGGTAGGATATTGACATTTTGGTAACATGGTATTATCATATGAATTATGATCACTCAAAGAATGAGCGCAAAAGAAGCACGGGATAACTTTACTGACCTACTGGGTACTGTTTATTATGGTAAAGAATCGGTTGTAGTAGAGAAAAAAGGCAGACCATTTGCCGTAGTGATAAATCCCAGTGAATATGAAAACTATCAAAACTTTAAAAAAGCAGCTAAAAAGCGCTTCTTTGAACTAGTGGATGAAATTCAAGCTGCCAATAAAGGTAAATCTTTTGATAAGGTTTACAAAGATGTAACTAAAATTGTTGAAGAAGTCCGTAAAGAGCGCTATGCCAAAGGTAAGTAAATTAAAAGTTGTAATAGACACTAACCTTCTAATCAGTGCTATTATTACTGCGCAAACTAATCCAGATAAAGTTATTCAGATATGGAAAAAGGATATCTTTATTCTTCTTGTTTCACAACAACTGATGAGTGAGCTTGAAGATGTTATTTCCAAGAAAAAGTTTTTAAATTATCATGCTGTATTTAAAGAAAGAGGTGAAGAGCTTATTGCATCCCTGAAAGCAGCAGCTGAAGCAGTAGATCCCTTGCCAGTTAAGAAATTACCGATTCATAGCAGAGATCCAAAAGATGATTATCTTTTGGCAACTGCCTTTGGAGGAAAAGCTGATTATTTGGTTACAGGAGACGAAGATTTGCTTATACTTAGCAGTAACCCGGGGTTGGAAACACTTAAAATTGTTTCAGCTAAACAGTTTTTATCTCTTCTTTAATTTTTTCATAAACGAATTTTGCAAAGCAAAGTCTGATTTAACGAAGCAAAATTAATAGGTAGTCCCTAATCCCAAATTGTACTAAGCCACAACTAGTTCACATAGTTGTGGTAAACTTTGGATAATGTCCAAAAAAATACTCTTTTTAATCCTTTTAGTCTTTTTATTAACCACACTATTATTGCCCAACGCATCGATAGTATCTGCTGACAGCAACTGTGAAATTACTCTTATCCCTTCTTCCTTAACTAGAAATACACCACCCTTGTCCAATTCCATACCAGATTCTGAAAGATGGATTCAATTTATGATTCAACCTAGAGATGCAACTGCTAAATATAAACTGGTATTCCCTCGTATAGCCTTACAGTTCGACGAGACAAGAGATAATTTATACGCAAGATCAGATGGAGCTCTTCTGGACCCGAATGGTAATGGATTTCCCAGCCTTCATTATAATCCAGGAGATGTTCTCTTTAAGCCAGAACGCCACACTTTTTATTTAGAGAAAAAAGGGTCGCCAGGAAAGTATTGCGAAGGAAGCTATGAAATCAAACCAGATCTTTCGGGCGGCATACAAACTTGTACGCTTAATTTTTCTCCAAAGCCCGATGAAACAACCAATATAACCGTTGACGGTTCTGTTAACCCAGCAAATGAAGCTTACCAATTGAGTATCACAGGAACCGCTAGAAAGAATATAAAACTTACAGTTGATAGCAATGGGACAATCGCTTCAGCCACCATCGGGCAACTTAATCCTGGGTCTTACACAGCTACCTTGCAAAAAAAAGGTTTTGAGACGACTGGTCATCCGCCGATAACAGTAGAAGTTTATAAAGATACAAATTGTCAATACAAGCTAGACGTTACACCAACAGGTAGCCAAGGCGATGCTTCCCAAATTGGCAATGCCGGACCCCTTGGAGCGCCACCTTCTCCTGTTTCTAAAAAATGCGGGGATAAAGATAAAAACGGTAAAGAAATAATTTGTGCCAAGGGAGGAGGGCAAGAGGCTCCTGGTTGTACTGATGCAAAATATCCAAATGGCTCACCTAACCCCGGAATTGCTACTGCTATTGGGTGTATACATACTAATCCTGCAGAATTGACTCAAGATATTTTAAAGTTTGCTGTTGGAATTGGAGGAGGGTTGGCGTTTTTAATGATGTTACTCGGAGCATACCAGATGCTGACTTCTGCCGGAAATCCGGATACTCTCAAAGCCGGCAGTGACAGGTTAACCAATGCCGTAATTGGACTGCTTTTTATAATATTTTCCGTGCTTTTGATGCAGATTATCGGGGCGGGGATTTTGAATATACCGGGATTTAAGTAGTGTCTAGAGTCTAGAGTCTAGAAAGACAGAAAACACTTTTATCAAATTGCTATTGCATCCTTAACAGAACTAGAATTCTTCATTGATTTTGCTTATGATATGAGAGAATATTAGATATTCATACAGAAACAGCTAGGGTGTTAAGCGGTTTATTAAAATCCACTTGACTCTAGACTCTAGCGACTAGTCACTAACTATGAAACAACTCACTTTACAATTACCAGGAGCTCAAGAAATACCTAATCTGCCTGTCCCTACGCCAAAAGGGTTTACACAACAAGATGTGTTTACTAACCTAGGAGGGTTTTTAAGTTCTATTCTAAATGTTATTTTTTATATTGCTTTGTTTTTAGCCTTTTTTTGGTTAGTTTGGGGTGCTTGGGCTTATCTTTTTTCAGGCGGAGAAAAGGAAAATTTGGCCAAAGCCCGGGCCAGAATTCAATATGCCATTATCGGGTTAATCGTAACATTACTGGCATTTGTGATAGCTAAATTTGCCGGGGAGATTTTACCGCCGATGCAGGGAGGAACGCCATTCTAATGAAAGTCAAAAGTCAAAAGTCAAAAGTCAAAACTACAGCTAAAAGCTTAAAACTTTTAACCTTTACGCTGTTGCTTTACACTTTGACTTTTACACTTTACGCTTCCCCAGCCTATGCTGATGTTAAAATCGGCGAGGTCTTCGGATTCGGTAGCAAGTGCCCGGATAATTCCCCTGCGGCCATCTGTTCTCTGGGGCAAGCTACCAGCAAACTGGTGATACCGGCGTTTTCCGTTTCTACTGCAGCGGTAGTGATTTATTTTTTACTTGGGGCATTTAAATATTTAATGTCCGGAGGCAGAAAAGAAGAGATAGAGGGAGCCAGAAATATGATCTTTCATGCTATCATCGGGTTTATAATACTGATGTTTGCTTTTTTGATATTACAGTTTTTATTGTTTAAACTATTTGATATAAAAGAATTTGGTATTATTGAAATATAAGTATGAAATCTTCGGAAACAGAGATAAAAGACGTATTCGGAATAATCCAGCCTCCTGCGGCAATAAGGGAATTTGCCGGCTCTGATACGACAGGGGCTGCAGGTATCAGCAAATTTTTAACTAATTTAGTAGCCCTCTTTTTCTCAGTAGCAGCAATTGTGTTAATTTTTATGCTGCTTTGGGGAGCGTTTGACTGGATCACCTCTGAAGGCGACAAGGAAAAATTGCAGTCTGCCCAGAGAAAAATTATCAGTGCTATTGTTGGCATTGTGCTTTTTGCTATAGCTTTTGCGGTAATGAGTGTTTTGGGTACATTTACTGGTTTTACTTTCTTTACAAAGTAAATTTTTGTACGACTACTTGACAAGTATATATGATTATGAATAAGATTAACTTAGGATGAAAAAATTAGCATTCCTGACAGCAATTTCTTCGTTTTTGACTCCTTCTGTTGTCTTGGCAGAAAACATACAGATTACTAAACCTCAACAAGGATTTACTACAATTGGAGACTTTATCAGTAAAGTATTAACTTTTGCTTTTCTGATAGCCGTCTTAGTCGTTTTGGTAATGTTAATTTGGGGGGCATTTGAATGGATTACTTCAGGCGGAGACAAAGAAGCTGTTGGTAAAGCTAGGAGTAGGATAATTAATGCATTAGTTGGTTTAGCTGTTTTGGCAGTAGCATTTGCTTTAACTCGAGTAGCTGCTCAATTCCTAGGTTTTCCTGATCTTAACAATATTCCTATACCAAGTCCTGATCCAAATGCATCTGGTTCTTAAGCTACTTAATTCTTGATCTTTATTACTTTTTAATGGTAAGCTGGTATTATGACACCCCCGGCAGGATTAGACCAATTTGAACAAGTCTTTACCGGCTTTATCTCTGCAGTGGTATATTTAGCCTTTATAGCCTCTTTGGTAATGTTAATTATGACCGGCATAAAATACTTAACGAGCGGAGGGGAACCAAAGGCAGTCCAGGCAGCTCACCAGACAGCCACCTGGGCGCTTTTAGGAATTCTCTTTTTTGCCATTGCCTGGCTGTTGCTCAGATTGGTTGAAAGTTTTACCGGAATTCCGGTTACGGTTTTTGATATCAAGGTTTTATGTGTAGGTCCAACTTCTGCATTAGATTTCTGTAAATCACCTTGACCACGTTCAGTTTACTACATAGTCATTCCTAAAGAGGTTAGGAAAAAAGAGAAATAGAGAAGATCAGAAACGAGAAAGATAATCATGCTATCTGAGCTAAAATAGCATAAGACTTTACCCTGAGTGGAATCGAAGAGTTGCAAATAACCAAGGTTTTGGAGTAATGTTAGATTATGACACAAAAGTGTAAAGTTATAGTTCAAATCTCAAAACTTTTCACAACTTTTTACTTTTTACCTGTACTTTTTACTTTTGCCTTTTTACTTTTTACTTTACCTCAACCTGCTTTTGCCCAAACCCCTTCATCCACCTCGGGGGAGCCAAAGCTCTCCGGGGAGTCCACCGGACTCCCGTCCGCACTGCGTGCAGGACCCCCCGAGGTGTCTCAGGCTACCCTGCCGCCTACTGTTTCCCCTACTTCTCCTTTATATACCGATCTTCTGGTCAGCAATCTTTTCCATACGTTTTCCTGTTTAGGAATCGGGCAATCCGTAATTGGCCAGCCTTGTTTAACTTACCAATTGAGCAAGAATGCTCAAGGTATGATTCAGGGCATGCCGGTTTTATCTCAGGTTGATACTTCAGGTGGGGTTTTGGGCACAACTGCCAATTTAATCGGGCTTTTGTATACTAATCCTCCTGTGAGAACAGCTGATTATTTGGCATCAGTAGGGAAGGGTTTGGGGATTGTTAAAGAAGCTAATGCCCAGGTAGTCGGCTCAGGACAGGCAGTACTAAACCCCATTTTAGGACTTTGGACAATTTCCAGGAATATCTCTTATATTATTATGATTATTATTTTTGTGATTATAGGACTCATGGTGATGTTCAGGACAAAAATCAACCCCCAAACAGTGATTACAGCCCAGGCAGCCTTACCAGGATTGGTATTAGGTCTAATTATGATTACCTTCAGCTACTTTTTTGCAGGGCTTATTTCCGACATGGCCTTTGTGGGAACGAATGTGGTGGGATATTATTTTGCAGCTGCACAGGGCCAGACCAGTGACACTGAAAGAACAAACCTAGCGCAAAAAATTTCCGATGAAAGTGTTTTAAGTATTTTTAGTAACTTTGTAGGCATCGTAACCCAGGGAAAAGCAGAAAGTGCCGTAAATGCTATATTCGATAATCTAAGTGGAGAAATCCAAGGATGGCTAAGGCTTCTTACAGGCTTTATCGCCGCTCAATTTGTTAGTCCCTTAACATCAGCTATTCCTCCACCATTGGGGCTGTGGTTAAGTCCGCTAATAAGCGCAGCAGCCGGAGGTATTGTAGGCGCCACTACTTCATTTTGGTTAGGATTCATATTAAGTTTTATTGCCATGCTTGCTTTAATATATCAGATGTTAAAACTTCTATTGCGATTGGTCAGCAGTTATTTAACCATCATTTTCCTGACAATCTCAGCACCATTCCAATTTCTGTTTGCATCCTTACCGGGAAGACAGGGAGTTACCACAGGTTGGATATTGAATATGCTGGCAAATATTTTAATATTCCCAACTGTTTTAGCTGTGTTTTATTTTGTTGCATTTATATTGGGACAATCTTTCGGTCCGTTAAAAGTTTCCAGCCTAAATCAAAAACAAGATAATATTTTTATAGCTTCCGTAAAGGCAGAAGAACCTAACAATCAACCTAATATGATTGTAGGTAAACGTATTTTTCCTCTGTTTGGAGGACTGGATTTAAGTTTCATTAAGATTATCTTAGCTTTTGGAGCTTTAATGGCTTTACCTAGCATTCCTGATTTAATTGTTAAAACTGTTGGCAAAGCAGGCCAAGCCGGACAGATACTTGGTCAGGAGATAAGTGAAGGCATTAAAAGCGGTAGAGGATATCTCGCTCAAGGACAAGGCGCAGCAGGTGGACAATTAGGAGGCTGGAATAAAGCGTTTTTCGGAGAAACAATGGGACCTGTTTGGAACCCTGAACTTACTCCTTTACGCGACAGAGCAGGCAATTTCACTGGTCGCTATAAAGGTGGCTTTGCTTTCCCGAGAAGACCAGGATTAATACGATAAGTCGACCTTAAAGAATAGATATGTAGCGAAATAACTGTCAGTATTTCCCCTTACCCCATTAGTTAGATAGGAGTTCTGGTAAAGTTATATATACAGGCTATGGTTTTGAATGGCAGGTCAAGATTTTGTTGATTTAATCTTCCTCTAAACTTCTGGGACAAGATATTAAAATGTTTAAGGTAGGAAAATGGATGTTCTACCCTGACCCTGATGCTTGAGATAGCCTTATTATTTGCTTTCTGGCTATCAGTCAGCTCTTTGTTAGGTGGTTTCTTCTGAGGTAGGATCATCTTTAATCTCGGACTTAAATCATCTGTTCCCAGATAACCTAAATCTCCCATACCCATAGCCCTCTCAGGCAGATACAGCAAGTGTGAATCCTGTTCAAACAGTTTCTTATCATGGATGGTGCCGGGAACTGTATCTGATACAGTTAATATTCTGTTAGTTTTAGGTGAAACAAAGATCTGGTTTTTAACAGTATGGTGTTTCTTCTTCCCTGAGTAATGGTTTGTCTGGGTCTGATTATCCTTTGGCCTCTGAATACTCCTTTCAGTACAGTCAACTATGAACTGTTCGAGCTCGGGATATTCCTCCAGCCATAGATGATACGAGCTGATTTTTCGTCTAGTCTTAAGTGATAACTCATATCCTAAAGTAGAAAAAAGTACTGGAGCCAAGAATTTAACCCACAGCTGGATATTCCTTTTATCCAGCTGGTAGATGGTTTGAGCAAACCTGAATGTTGGATATGTTTTATAGTAAAAAAGGATGAAGAAGAGTTTCTGGTAATCATCTGCTAATTTGGCTTTTCTTCCTCCACCCACCTCCCGTAGTCTTTTCCTATTGTAGGCCTTCTTAGTTTCAGCCAATCTTAAAGCTTTAGAGAATTTAGGCAGTAATTGTTGAAACTCACTAAACTTAATGCCAATTACATATTGAAAAAGTTCCGGATGTTTGAGAAGATATTCCTGGTTTGACATTTAAGGCAGGTCTAACTGGGAAAATTAAGCCTGCCTTAATATTAACAGGTATTATTTCGCTACAAGTTTAATTACTTTCTGTGGTAACTGCTTGGAAACACCTGCATCACGAGTACCACGCGCCTGTCTCCATGCTTCATCTAAGATACTTACTCCATCCGACGACCAACTGTTTTTAATAGTAATAAACCTAAGGAATGTTTCAGCATCTTTGTTGACCTCCAATCCTCCCTCTTCTTGTCTGATACCTCTTTTTGAAGAAAGCCACCAATTCAAAATTCTATAATGCCATCTTTCGCCCATTTCAAGACCTATTCCAGAACCACCCGCACTACGATTATAACCTAGCTGCGCTTCCAGGAATATATTTAATGGCGCTTCTCTTTTTAAAATTTCTCTGGTTACATCAACAAGATCCTTTCTAGTACTAGGAAAAAGCGGATGTTTATTCATATAATCTGAAGGGTCAGGTGCTTCAATATAATCAAGCATATCCAGAGTTGCTCCACCAGTTTCCCCACTTTGCGGTAATTTTGGCAAATACTTCAGTATTTGAGCTGAATCTACTGTGAGTTTATCCCAAAAAGACCAACTTGTTTCTCCTCTTTGTTCATCTATTGATGTTTCTCCGCGCTGTCTCCAACCCTGCGCGTCTTTAAAACCTGCTGCGATTTGTTTCAATCCCGGCTCATCTATATGTTCTTTATTAACATTAAGAATCAAATCCGGCAGATTTTCAGCATCACATTCTTCAGCAAGGCTGGATTTTAAAAGAGGAACAAACGGTAAAAGTTCCCATGCCCTACCTATTCTTTCCCTTTTATTAGTCATCCAATATTCCGGCAAGTATTGCAACCTCTTAACCCCCCAAGGGATATCCTGACTTCCATAATAAATCCGGTCTGTCGAAAATTTACCTTCTATATTACTTCTAGAATCACATCTCATATTATCAGCACTGTCTATTGCGTCAGGCTTGAAAGTCGCTTCCCAACGGGCCAATTGCCTAACAGTAATATGAAATATTAAAGAATCAGTGATTGCATCTTCAAAAAGCTCTTTCAACTTTTCATCCGGTAATTCTTCTAAGGACTTTCCGTCTATCTCTGCCTTGTCCAAAGTGGTAAAATCACCCCTTCCTGATTGATCCAATCTTTCCAAAATCTTTTTTATAAAAGGCTGCCTACCTTTTTTGGCTTCTCTCATGGCTGTTAAATTAGCAAATATTTCTCTGGATGCTTTATAATTACTAATGAAATTATCCCTCACCGGATTGAGTTCATTCTTGTTGACTATGTCTTCAAAGGTGTATGTGCGAGGGGTACCGTCTGCATTTTTTTCTGTAGAACTTTCAAAGACAGCTTTGTAACCATTATCCCGCAAACTTTTAGCTGCTTTCAAAAATGCGGTAAATGCCTCTTGCGTAATCCCAGTATCTTCAAGCCCTTTAACTAATCCTGTAATGATTTTCTCTTTTCCTTTTTCATCTTTATATTTTATTACTGGCTTTCCCTTGTCATATACCCAGGGATGTGTTGCCCATTGATAAGCTCTCCACCGCATTCGTGCCGGGCTATCATTATTTTTTTTCATTGCATCCAGGATAGCGAATTTGTAGACATAAGTTACATCCTCAATACTGATATGCTCACCGTTTTCCATGATTATTGAAGGGGCTCCTAGACGGGCTGATTCTCCAAAAATATTAAACACCTGCCAGGTAGTTTCAATAGCGCTCTTAGCTTGAACCAGTAATCTATCATATTGATTCTGCAGTTTTGTATACTGCTCCTTAGCCTTTCTCAGGCTTTCCAAATCTTTGTCAGTTACTTTCTTCTCATCATTTGCCTTTTTAACCCGTTCAAATTCAACTTTATACTCATCTTTAGCAACAGAGGCCTTCTCTTTTGGTTTAGAATGCCTGGGCTCAAACTTCATCCTCAAAAAATCCTGCCATGTGGTTTGTTCCATCAACTCTGTTGGCGTAGCTGCTTTAGCCTGATAATTTACCAACTCTTCCGCTAATTGTTCTTTAATTTTATTTCGCAAAGTTCGCTGAGCCCAAATGTTTTTCGTACCCTGTCCTTCAAACCCGGCAGGCTGGAATAGTAAACGGTTCTTTGGATCTAAAAATAGCATCATGGCCGGGGCAACCAAACCGTTATTCATATCCAAAATCCTTATCATTTTGTCAATCCCGATCACACCTCCCCATTTCTCATATAAAGGAATAAAGTATTCATCCATCAGTAGATTCGCAGCAGCAAAGTTCATAACGTAGAATTCTCCCCTGTTTTCCGCAAGTATATTGATTCTGGTTAAAGCTTTCTGCGCAGCAGAAGCTGACATACCGGATTGTATAAGAACATCTTTTTTTGACATGATAGCAGCAGACAAATATTGCATTTTCTGCATGATTGTTTGAACATCATAAACATGAGCTCCTTCCAAAAGGCCTGTCAGATAATTATTCACACCCTGCTCAACCTGCGCTTCTGTTGTACCTATCAAAGTAAGATAATACCTGTCTACATAAAATAATTTGTCTTCCTCTGCTTTTTGGTCTGCATCCAGCCTTTCTCTCGCTGCCCGCTCTTGTCCGCGTATATCCCACTCTCCGGATATTCTTTGTATTTTAATCTCCCCTACAAGCCGATCATATCTCTTCTGCGTTATAGTTCCTTGCGCCTTCTGTTGATCTAACGCTTCTCTTGAATTTTCAGTCAAAAGACGTTTATAGTATAAATTAGACAAAGAATCATAGATCTGATCATATGCTCCAGAAACAAAAGCTTTTCTAATACCTTTAAAATGATTTTCATCTTCTTTGGATACTACGCCATCTCTAATAAGTTGTTTCCAGACAGCGCCAAGCTCTGCTGTATTTATAAATGAGTCTTTACTATCCTCATCTGATTCTTTAGCTATTATTTCTTTTACTTCAGCAAAAGTAAGATTACGGGACCCTCTTCTTCCCTCCATATCCGCATCAACCTGATCTGCTCTGCTTTGAGAAAATAAAGACAATGCCAGCTCCTGGTATCTTCTATCAAGTCTTCCTTCCAAATCTTCAAAAATACCAAGGTTTCTTGCCTGATGAAAATTCCATTCTAAAGCCCTGTTTGCCTGTTCTAAAACGGTTGCATCTTGCGCAGCAGCAGGTTTATTGTTTTCCTCTGTTATACGCTGAAGTATTAGCTGAACTGATGCTCTATTAAACTGATTTTCCGGAGTCAAACGAGCTTCTGTATCCTTTAATGGATTTTCCTCTAGGTCTCTTGCTTCTTTTTTCCACGGCTCTGCATCTTCTTTGGATGCTATTTCTTCTTTTAATTTGTTAACTCTTCCCCTAACTTCTTCTTTACGCTTTTCCCTGTTGCTAACAAAATCGCTACTGGTTAAATCCGTAAGCTCTTGTTTTACTTTTTTTAATTCGTCTACTATCTGAGTCGGTCTTTTCAAATACCTCTTCCATTCCTCTCTTGAAGCATGCGGAGGACATAAATGATCCTCTTCTGTCTCTGGAATTCCATCTTTGATTCCAAAAGACTCGCGACCTGCTGTAATGCTAATTTGTTCCTGTTTAAGAGCATCCCATCTATTTAAAGTATCTATGACTCGTCCTTGTTTTGCAGGATCGCCTTTATATTTATCGATTTCTTCTTCATCATAATTCACCAACTCTAATTCAACTGCAATTATTCGTGTGTCTTTTCCATCATAAAGTTTTTTACTTAAAGCATACTCTGCAAAAGCTTTATAGGCTGCATTGAAGTTATTTTTATTAGCTTCAGCTACTCTTTCTACATTCGGCATATTATAAAAATGCCGCATGACCAAAACTGCAGCCTGAACGGTTCTATCTTCAGGTTCAAGTTTCTCCCATTCTGTCTGATCAAATCCCTTTACCTTTGACCACCAACCAGGCGCTTTTTTTTGCTCGTCAAATCCATCTCCTCCTGCTACCTCTGTTACCCAGGCAACTTTCTCTCTTGTTATTGGATCAGTCCAAACTTTTTGTTTGCCTTTTTCTTCAATAAGATAATCCTGCCTTTTTGGATCATATTCTGGTGAGATATACCAAGGTTTGTCAGCTATAATGCTGCTTTGTCCTGATGGTTGTTTTGGACCAGCTTCTTGCCCAATAGAAGTTTGGGGTAAAACAGGGCTTATATCTGGGGATGAACCACCTTCTGCCATATGTTCTTGTGCCATGGTTTTTTCTATATCAGAAAGTTTTCCAAAAACTCATGGACTAATTCCAGTTTAGAGCTTTGGTAAACCAACTGTCAACCTTTCTAGTAGCGTCGAGAGTCTAGAGTCAAGCAAAAAATATGTCTTCCTAGATTCTTAACTCTAGCAACTAGCCACTACTCTGACAAGTTTACACTTCGACTACGCTCAGCGCTTGATTTAATACTTACAAAATCCTGACGGGAGTAAGAGTAAAAAGTTAGTTAACCCAGTGCCTCATCATGAGGCCCAATCGCGCGAAGAGTAATTACATCTTCCGAAATTGTTTTTCGCACTTAATTTGTATTTTCAACGGAAGCTTTTTGTACTGCTTTTTAAATTTCTCCGGGCGTTCAAATTTCACTTTATTAACTGTGGAGATCTGCTATTAACTCTTCTACAGAATCGAAACGCTTTACCCTTCCAGCAGTAATATCCTCATCCGCTTCTCTTTCAGTTTTTTCCCACTGCTCTTTAGTCCAGAATTTTATTGGTTTTTGAGTCTTCTTTACCCGGGCCTTTTTTAACGCATGCACCTCTTCCAGTGCTTTTTCAAGCTTCTTTTCCACTCTATCTATAGTGCTAATCGGCAATGTTACCATATTCATAGATTATATTCTATCACAATTCTTCATAAGAAGTGCTTGACGTTTTGCAGAATGCAAAAGGCAAGGTTCTTGAGCAAAACGAAAGGTTTTTATTTAAACTTAACAAAATAATGACGGGAATTAGTGTAAGATACTTTATCTTGAGAAATGCACTGTGAGTTTATAACCCATTACCTGAGCAATTTTTTGTAAAAATTCAAGGGAGGGATTAGTGCTGCCCGATTCCAAACGGGCAATAGCAGATTGTTTAGTGCCAATTTTTTCTGCTACTTCCTTCTGTGTCATATTACTTTTAATCCTGGCTGATATAAGCTGTGAAATCACCGTATAACGTGGAGCAAGTTTATCATACTCCCTTTTTGTTTCCGGATCAGACAATAATTCTTTTTCTAAATCCTCCCATTTACTCATAAATTATATATAACATAGATGTTATACATATGTCAAGCTTTTCATGCGTAACTATTCAGTATTTCCCAGTAAGCTGTCATCCTGAGCACAGCGAAGGATATCACTTAAATTATATTCTTCGGCTTTCAGCCTCAGAATGACAAAATCGCTGGGAAGAACTGAACTCATACTTTCATGCGCCGTAATGCTAAATCTAACTCTTTTTGAGGGGTTTGTAGGGTTTTCTTCTTAAAAGCATGCAACAGGTGTATAGTTCGTTGTGAAGTAAAACAGTAAAAAAATCTCAACTCTTCCTTACCTCTAATTCTCAGTTCATAAAGCCCTAACCCAAGAGATTTTGAATGAGGCATACCCAATTTATTTCCATGTTGTCTTAGAAGTTTGACATTATGAGCTATTTTAGCTCTAGTTTGAGGCTGTTGCTTTTTGATAAATTCATCTACGACTTTTTCTCCACTACCAGTCTCAAATGTTAAGATTGTCCATTCAAAAGCCTCCTGAGCGGTGTCCATTTCCCAACCAGTGTAGAGCTTTGGTAAACTAACTGTCAATCCTTCGACTACGTTCTTCGATAAGGAACTCCGCTCAGGACTATAGCCCTCCTTTCTTAAGCAAGTTTACACTGAACATTAGCGAAGTGCTTGATTTAATTATGATAAGCGAAGCTTGCGGGCTAATCGCCCTTAAAATCCTGACGGGGATGAGGGTAAAATTAAACTAATCCTTTAAGATACTGCTCCGGATTAACAATCTTCAGCGGTTTAACAAGTCTCCTGACTTCTTCTTTAAGCAGATGTTTTTTATCCAGTGTAATTAAATAATCACTTTTTGTTAACTTTGCTCCTGCTATTACATGCAGATCATCCTCTGCCACTATATCCTGATAAGGTCTTGCTTCATCTTTGGTAATCTTTTTCCTTACCAAAATTTTATTATCTTTAATAAATAATCTTATATCCGAAGCATCCAAATATATCTTAACCACGTTTTAATAATTTAAGCTTATTACGGAGTAACAAACTTGCTTTATTATCAATTTTTTTGGCTAAAATCTTTGGCAATTTATCATCTTTTAGCCATTGTTCTATTTCCTCATCGTTAAAAATTCTATACGGCAGAGGTTCTGATGAAGACTCAATAATCACTTTATTTCCCATTCTCTGCGCCTTGACTATTTGACCTTCCTCCAGACCAAGCTCGTCCCTCCACTCCTTTGGAATGGTAACCATTCCCTTACCAAGGATTCTTAAATATTCTTCTTGTGATCGGTTAGCGATTATTTGTTTCATAGTTTAAATTTCTAACTTTTTACATTGTAAACTATTTAAACCTGGTTGTCAACTCATCCTTTCTGGTTGCAAGTTTATACTGAGTGCCACTTAAGTGCTTAATTTAATTATGATAAAATCCTGACGGAATTGAGGCTAGTAAAGATGAATCAACTACTTTACTTATATAATTCATCATGAGTACCTAAAGTTACAAAATGTGCTACCAATTCATCTCCCATAGCTACTTTCTTGTAAACTGCTCTGTAATCAGTATTAATATCCATACTTCTATGGCCTTTCCATTCTTTTTTAAGTGCATGATTATTTAGTTGTAAATCATTAGGATTTTTAGAGAAAATAAGAATTCTTTGTTTGAAGCTTTTCCTGACTCTCACATCAACTTTCTTGAAAATCTCAAGAAAGGAAAGAGAATACTTGATTATCATAGCCTTTGCTTTTCTAACCACGCTACTGCTTCTTCGCCGGTTTTAAATACTGGAGATCCTTTTCCTGCTCTCCAATCCTTCTCCGCCTGCTTCATTACCTTAATAAGATACTCGCTTGGCTCCTCATTTTCAACGCTAAAAGTAACTGTTTTAGTTCGTACAAACTGTTTTAAAAATGCCTTTATGACAACGCTTAACGGCATACCAAGCTCCTCAGCTGTTATTTGTGCCTCTTTCTTAGTTTGCGGGTCAATTTTTGTGGTAATAACTGCATAGCTCATGCTATGCTAAAGTATATACGATGGCATACTTCTTGTCAAGTATTACAATATTTTCTGCCATAATTTCTTTACTCAACAGTTTCCGAATCTACTTTAAGTAATCCGGCTACCTCACCAGTAGTATAAAACCGCTGCTCCGGGACTGTTGCTAATCTGCCTCTTTAGGAAGCGGCCTGAAAGTATGAGGGCTAAGCTGCCATATCTTTTTCGCAACCAGTACAGATTCCACAGTCCCCTACTAACACATTTGAACTACCGCAATTTCCACAGGTTCCTACATGATATTCACCTGTTATACCTCCTGGGAAGGAAGTAGTACTTTCTGACAGAATAGAGGAACCCAAACTGATGCCTCTTAAAGAAAAAGTTCCTCCCGGAGGGCAACCTGCTCTAGTTTTTAAATAAGCCCTTTCTAGGGCAAAATTATCATCTTGCTGTAAAACAGGCAGCTTGCCGCTTTCTTTAAGATATACCCTGGTAAGAAATAGTATGGTCTTCTCTATTTTATAAATTATCTGCTGCTGGATAGATCGGTCTTGGATGTTACTGGCCTTTGACAAATTATAATTTATCAGTCCGGCAATATGCTCTTCCTCTTTCCGGCTACCCAGCAGTAACTGGTCAAACCTGGCAATATCCCTTCTGACATCTGCAACCGGTCTTATCTCCACGCTTCCATCTTGTTGCAAAAGTCTAAAATCTCTGTTCCCTCTTGCAGCTAAAATTTTATCTAAGACGTATTCAAAAACATTCGAGTATGCCTGTGGCAAGGAAAGGAGGGCAGGATTTTTGACCATATTTACCAACCTATCTTTTTCCGTTTTTCCTTCCAAAGCTTCTTGTGAGACCCCTAAACTTAGCATCACTTCTCTAGCTTTGTCGTACTCTAAGTCAATATGAAATGTTAGCCCTTTCAACCGCCCGTTCGGATCTTTCCAAAACACCAATACCTGAGTATTAAGATGAGGAGAAACTTCTCTGCCGTTTTTATCTGTAAAACCATGCCAACCATCAGGACTCATCAAAACTGCAAATGAATTATTTTCAGCCGCAATTAAGGAATCTTCAATAACCCTTGAAGCCTCTAATACAGCACCTTTTCTTTCCTTTGCACTTATAGCATCAACGAACAGCCTGCCATTATTCCCTACTATTCTTGTTACACTCTCAACTTGGGCAAATCTGTTTAAGTGGGGCAGAACTGCTTTGGATTTGATAATCTCGGAGTTATAAGATCTGATATTCATCTCTAACTCTTGGGCAGACTTACCAACAGCATCAACAATACTTTTACCTTCTGCTAGACCTGCATTTATATCATCTACCAGGCGTCCCATCTCCATCAATGTGTCCCATTTGGGAATAAAGTTTGTATCTAGATTTGGTGCCAACTCCACTGGTTTATACCGGGACTTGTGGGCTTCTGTAGTGACCGAAATACGGTTGGATTGCTGAAAATCAATTATAGTTACCATGTTATCAAGTTTTGTGCCAGACTCTAATCTACCACTCTGAGAATCTAGTTGTAAAAATTTATTTATTGTTCCACTAGCTGTATCAGAATCTTCTTTTTTAGAAAATGGGGATTTATCTACAGCTATACATATCTCCGGTGTTTTCTTCATAAGCATTAAAAAACCCTTCTCTCCGAAGGGCGCAAAAAGCTTTACTCTTTGACTCGAAGAGTCCTTCGACTTCGTCCTTCGATCGCGCTCAGGACTCCGCTCAGGATTTATAAGGACTCAGGCAGCCCGACTGTAACGGTTACGGCATAGTGATAGAGTTACGCTATCTTCCCCTGATTATGACTGATCTGAACCAGTCAATCCTTTTTAATTTGTAGATAACAGATTAAAACAACACCAAATACTTGTCAATAATTATTTTTGACTGACTAACTGATGCTTTTAACCTACTTAGTCCTAATTTGTGCTTAAATGACTTATTTTGTACCCCTAGACTATAGTTTTTTCACGAGGTATGCTTTGCAAATTATGGAACCACATCCTATCCCGCAAAATGTCACTACTTTCCAGTTTCATCTGGTAGGAGATATGACATTAAAACAGTTTTTATACCTTGCTGCTGGTTCAACTATTGCCTACTTACTGTTTATCTGGGGAGTCCCTTATTATCCTCTAATTGCCTGGCCGGTTCTGATAACTTCAGCCTTACTGGGGATTGCTTTTGCATTTATGCCAATTGCTTCAAGGCCCTTAGATTACTGGTTAAAAGCCTTTTTAAAGGCGGTTTATTCTCCAACTAAAAGAGTCTGGGTTAAGAATAGAAAAACATTTAGAGACGACCCGCTGTTTGCCAGCAGATTAGTAACGTATTTGTCCGGCTTGCAGCCGATGCAAACACAAATGCCTACCGACTACCCGCTTCGCCCGCCCTTGGCGTGGCTTCGCGAGGCGAGCCGACTACCGACTACCGCCAAGTCTGACTTGACTACAGCATCGTCTGATCTGCCCACTCCTGCCGAACTGGGGAAAACCGTGGATTTGGCCCGCCAGGCCCAAAATTTGCAGGTTAGAATTATCCAAACCGAAAGAGCCTTAAATCAAATTAAGGCTGAGGCCAGCCAACCGGCCGCAATTCCCATAGACTACAGCGGGCAAGTGAACAAAATTATTGCTGATTTACAAATTTTAGTCAGCCAAGCCTCAAATATCCGACAACAACTGGATGAGGTGACTAAACGAGATCAGATAAACCTGGCGGCTGTACCTCCGACCAAACTAAAAGAGAAAATCAGAGTGGTGATGTCTGCTAAACCTAAGCAGATACAGGCGACTTTGACTTCTTTTCCCAACATTATCAATGGTGTAGTCAAAGACAAGACAGGAAATTATTTAGAAGGAACGGTCACAGTAATTTACGATAAAGAAGGTCTGCCGGTCAGGGCTCTGAAGACAAACAAACTTGGTCAATTTACCGGCTCAACTCCCTTGCCTAACAGCACCTATACTTTAGAACTCGAGAAAGACAACTTTAGCTTTGATGTTTTGCAAATTGAATTGAACGGGCAAGTTTTGCCGCCTTTGCTAATAACGTCAAAATAACATGAATACAACACAGCAACATTTATTAATATCTGATATCAGGGAAGATATTATCATGTTAAAAAATGGCGGAGGGGCTTTGATTTTACAAGTTTCTGCTGTCAATTTTGGACTGTTATCTGACAGAGAACAGATCGCCATTATTTCCGCTTTTGCCCAAATGCTGAATTCCTTAAGCTTTAGTATTCAAATTGTAATTTATTCGGAAAGATTAAACATTAGTTCTTATTTAACTCTCTTGGACAGAGCCCAACAGGCTCAGACTAACCCGATGCTCTCTAAAATGATGGCAAATTACAGACAATTTATTCAAACCACTATTAAGGAAAATGAGGTATTGGATAAAAAGTTTTATCTAATCATACCGCTTTACAGATTGGAACTCGGACTCACTCCTACAAAGATAAGCTTGGAACAAAAAATCAAAACCATACTTTTACCACGAAGGGACCAAGTCATTAGACAGCTTAACAGAGTAGGACTTAAGGCTGCCCAGCTAACAAATCAGCAGTTAGCGGAAGCTTTTTATAATATCTATAACGGCCAGTTTGAGGAAAATATTCCTGCTGTCAATCAAATTGCCGGCCGGATTGAGGTTAACCTAAAAGAACCTCAATCCATACCCAATAAGCCACCTATAAATATCCCCAAATTGCCGCCTGCTCCAACTCCAGGCAATTCAGTAGAACCGGCGCCTGTTAGAACCCAAGCATCCAGAACGCATCCGTTTGTAGTGGAAGAGTTGGAGGATAATGTATAAGAGTCTAGTCATTAATATGAAACTAAATCTGTTTAACAAACCAAACGTGCAGGAAGAAAAAATAATACCTCAATTAACCCTCGAAGATGTCTTGGCTCCTTCGGAAATGGAGGCTAATTTTAATAATTTAAGAATAGCCGGCAGGTTTTTTAGAACCTATTTTGTCTCAGACTACCCCAGGTTTGTAGAACTAAACTGGCTGGAACCTTTAATTTCTTTTGACCATTCTCTTTTGATATCTATGTTTATTTACCCTTCAGAATCCTCAGGAGTCTTAGATGAATTAAAACGCAAGGTTGCAGAAATGGAAGCTACTATTCAAACAGACTTTGAGAGAGGCAGGGCCATGGATCCGGTTGTGGAAGTGGCGCTGGAAGATGCCAGGGCTTTGCAGGATCAGCTAGTCAGAGGAGTAGAAAGATTCTTTCAATTTTCTTTATATGTTACAATTCCAAGCTCTTCAAAGGAAGAATTACATAATACTTCAAAACTAGTTGAGTCTACCTTAGCCTCTTTGTCTATGAGCGCCAAACCCACCACATTACAAATGGAAGATGGGTTCTTATCCTCTCTGCCCTTAGGTCAGGACCTGTTAAATTTAACGCACAATATGGACACCACTTCCCTTGCTACTACTTTTCCGTTCGCTTCTTCGGAATTAACAGCCAATGAAGGAATTATGTATGGGATCAACGAACACAATGATTCTTTAATTTTGTTTGACAGGTTTTCTTTAGAGAATGCCAATTCGGTTATATTCGCCAAGGCCGGAGCGGGCAAGAGCTATTTTGTTAAACTTGAGGCGCTGCGTTCTTTAATGTTTGGCACGGAAATTATCATTATCGATCCTGAGCAGGAATACCTGCCGCTCTCACAAGCTGTCGGAGGGGAATATATTGACTTTTCCGCTTCTTCCCCAATTAAGATTAACCCCTTTGATTTGCCGACAGAGTTAAGCTCAGGCGAGAATGAATTGGGGAGAAAAATTCTTTCTTTAACTGCCTTTTTAAAGATTGTTTTAGGCAGTTTCAATGCACAGGAAGCAGCAATACTGGACAGAAGCTTAAAACAAACTTATCAACTAAAAGGCATTACCGATGATCCGAAAACCCAGCTTAATCCGCTGGCCAGCCCTCCTTTGATGGAGGATTTATATAAGGTATTAATCGGCATGGAAGAACCGGCGGCTATGGAACTGGCAGCAAGGTTAGAAAGGTTTATTAAAGGCTCGCTGAGCGGCATTTTTTCTGCCCAGTCTAACATTGACATTAAAAATTCTTTTACGGTTTTTTCCGTGCGTAATCTGCCTGATCAACTAAGACCATTGGCAATTCATATGATTTTGGATTTTGTCTGGACTAAGATTAGAGGTACGTTAAAAAAGAGGCTTATGATTGTAGATGAAGCCTGGTATTTAATGAGGAATCCTGATTCGGCAGAATTCTTAGTTGATTTGGCCAAGAGAGCCAGAAAATATTATTTGGGATTAACCACTGTCACCCAGGACATTGAAGACTTTTTGGCAACCGAGAGGGGAAAAGAGATTATCTCCAATTCCTCAATCCAGGTGCTTTTGAAACAGGCTCCGGTTTCTATTGATTTACTGGCTGAAGTTTTTAATTTATCAGAAGGAGAGCAAAGATTGCTTTTGTCTGAAGGCATCGGGCAAGGACTGTTTTTTGCCGGCAATACTCATGTGGCTATGAGGGTTGTTGCCTCACCCCAAGAGCACCAACTGATTACCACTAATCCGCAGGAGTTGCTGGCAAGACAGAATGTTTAAAGTTTTGTTAAACTAATAATATGCAAGCGGCTAAGAACTTTGGGACATTTCTGGGGACTAATTTCAAAAGGTTTGCTACTCCCCAAAGACTGGTAACAGGCTTTACTGCTGTGGTGGGCGGTTTTGCCGGCATGGGCATTGCCGGAAGTCCGGGCGCATTTTTTGGGTCAATATTAGGGGCAATTGCTCCCGCTGCCATAAAGGCAAATGCAGGAAAATGGCTTGGCAACTTTGCCAGTGGAGCAGCTAACACGGTTTCTAGTTTTTCCAATCAAATCTCGCTCCCTCATCTTCGCCGTCCCGGAGTAAAGTTCGGAGGAGGAACAAAAGTAGCATGGGTTGGTGTAGCAATATTTTTATTAGCTCTTGTAGGTGCACTTGGTGGAGCATTTGCCCCAACTTCAAATACGTCCACAGCTAATGCCAATCCCCTGGCGGCAATTCCCGGCGCTGCAGATATTTCAAGCTGTAAGTTTACCCGGGCCGGTAACCCTCAACCAATCAAAAGCTCAATCTTAGCAGGCTGGATTAGCAACGCTGCAGCTACAGCCGGAATCCCCGCGCAAGTTTTAGCCAGCGTTGCCATGCATGAAAGCCAGGATTTTACAGCTAACGCTGATAATAATCATGACGCAATTAAAACAAATAATTATTGTAACCCCGGCAAAAAGTTCTGTGAGAAAAACGGACAAGTGTTCCATAGTATAAGCGGGCAGGACGATCCATGTACCGCAGATGAAATTGCAACAGGAGCAAAAACTGCCCAAGCTCTGGGATTAATGCAGGCTTTGGATATTTATAATCCGGGTAAAGATTTGTGTAAAATAACTGACAGTTTGGCTGTCGCAGCTAATAAGCTAAAAGCTGATGGAATAACAGCCCAACCCACACAGGATCAGATTAACACTGCCATTAAAAGATACTACAATAGCTGTAGTTACGGCAGCTACAGTTATTGCGATGAAGTTTGGAATGACGCGCAAAACTGTAGTACATCTACAACTGCAATTGCCTCATGCCCTGTGGCAGGCGGCGCTGTTTCCACTCCTTCATATAATGCCGATCCTGATTTAGGCCATTGCGGCGGAGGATACGCTTATCCCTGCAACTGCGGCGCCGGCGGCAGAAGAGCCAAGGCAATTGACGTACTGACCAAAGGACAAAGCGTGGTTCTGCCTACAGTAAACAACCAACCGGTTAATTGGAAATTGATTACAGATCCTTACAATGTAGATAGCGGAGAAGGAGGGGGAGTCGGCTATACTTTTCAAGCAACCCAGGGAAGTGATAACTGGTATTTAGATATGCTACATTTAAATAGGTCCTCCCTAGCAACAGGGGTAGACTATCCCTCAGGTACGGCTGTGGCCACTACTGTTATTGACCATGTGCATATGACTATCGGTAAAAATTTAAGCAAAAGTCCTGTGGCAGGAACGGATACGGACTGCGATCCGAACTGGCTGGCTTCTGACTTTATGTGTAAGTAAAGATTATGTCAAAATCTAAGAAATTGATACTAATATTAATTGTAGTTTTGATATGTGGCGGATTACTGACTACATTTTGGAAGAATAAAAAAATAACTACCCCTATGCAAGTAAAGAATCCAACAGCCCGATCTATTACCCAAAATGATCCTCCGCAAATTGTTGCCACCAAGCCTGATCCTTTGGAAAACAATATTATTGCTTCAACAGATATTGTAGAAATTACTTTTAACAGACCGATGGAGAATGTGGGGGAATTCAAAAGCAAGATAGAACCTAAGATAGAGTATACAGTGGAGTTGTCCGATGACCGTAAAACTGCCAAAATTAAACCCGCTAAGCCTTATCAACTCGGCGCCACCTATACTTTATTTATCGGCACTGAAACAAAGTTTGACGGAGTTGGCAGATGGGGGGAGGAGAAGATTTTCCACTACAAAACCATTGCCTACAGGGGGGTATAAACTAGCTTAAGCGTACAGGCATCACAATATATTCCAATCCCTCTTCCCCTATTGGTTTAATTAAACTGGCAGACAGTGTTCCGGAAAACTCCATCATCACCTGGGAGGTCGGGATATTGGAAACGGCATCCTGCAGGAACTTGGTGTTAAAGGCAATTTGCAGTTCCTCTCCTTCTATCTCTCCTTCTACTTCATTCTCCTGGCTGCCCAGCTCTTTGGCCGAAGATTTAAGGGTTAAAAATCCTTTTTTAGTGTTTAAAACAACAATGTGAGCTTCATTCTTGGCAAAAATAGCAGCCAGTTTAACAGCTTTCAACAGTTGATCTTTGTCAATTAACGCTCTACCTACGATAGTCTGAGGTATGATCTTTTCCCAAGCAGGAAACGTACCCTCAATTAATCTTGAGGAGACGATGGTTTGGCCTAAGGTAAAAATAATCTGGTTTTGATTTTCCGAGGCAGACAAAGATACTTCATCAACTTCCTGTTCTGAAATGATTCTTAATATTTCCTCAAACGTTCTTCTGGGCACAAGGCTTCTGAACTTGGTTGTACCCCCGGGCAAATTTACCCGGCGATGAGCCAATCTAAACCCGTCCGTTGCCACAAAATCCAATTTAGAATCCGTAACATCAGTGAAAACTCCGGTTAATACAGGTCTGCCTTCATCCACTGCAGCAGCAAAAAGGATCTGGGCTGAGCGTAAAATTACCTCTTTGGGCAAACTGACCCCTTTTTCAGCAGACAGCGGAATTGCCGGAAACTCGGAAGCGGTAATACCATTGATGGAGGCTTTTAATTTACCGGATTGAACAGTTAAGACCTCTTGCGCTGACTCAAGCGTAACTTCACTTTGGCCTAAACCGGAAACTAACTCAACCAGGGTTTTAGCAGGCACTGTAATTTCACCATCTGCTGCCATCAAAACAGGCAAAAACTTAATTACTCCTATTTCTAAATTGGTAGCTGCCAACTTTAACTTCTTGCCTTCTACCGATAATAAAATATTGTCTAAAATAGGCAGGTTAGATCTGACCCCAACCGAGCGGGAAACTGATTGCAGTACGGGTAAAAGATCTTGTTGTAAGATAGTAAATTTCATGGTTCCTTTCTGGCAGTAATGAACTTTTGTATTTCATCCTCCGTTACTTTAATCAATCTAAAGTTAACTCTTCCGGATGCAATCAGATTTCTAATATGTTTTTCTTCATCTGTCAATACATGTGTCATTCCGGATTTAACCTCAATAAAATCTATTCTTTCCCCGTTTTTAATGCCGATAAAATCTATCGGCCAGCCTAAGGGAATAATTCTATCATAATCATAACGCAGTTCCGCATAGATTAGCAGCTCTGCCATTCTGCCTTTTTGAGGGTTAATAGAACCTTGCAAAACCTGCAGGACTTTAGCAGGCAAATCCTGGACGCCTTTGTAGAGATCTATCAGATCAGTCGGGATATCTTGCGGTTTTCCGGAATGAAGCCTTCCCAAAAGATAAGCTATTATTAAAAAAAGGGTGATTATTCCAACCAGTTGCCAGTCTATATCCATTTTACGTTTCCCTTAACTTATTCACATTCTTTGTAGATTATACCTTACCTATTTAAATAAGTAATCATATTAATATAGTCGGTGGATATGTGGGAAAATCTTATTTTCAAATTCACAATTCGCCAAAATTTCGTGTTCAAACCATGTGGACCTTTGGTGGATAAGTGGCTTGACTTTGTGGATAAGTTGTTGATAAAAGAATCTATTGCATTAGTCTGCCTTTGACTTCGGTAAAAACTCTTTGGATTTCTCTGTCTGTAACTATTAATTTTTTGATTTTATCGCGGCCGTGCATGACTGTGGTATGATCTCTGCCTCCAAGCAATTGTCCGATTCTTTCCACTGTCAGTTTGAGATCTTCGGCTAAGATAAACATGGCGATATGTCTTGGCAAGACCAGCTCTTTTTGTCTTTTTGGTCCGGTCAAATCCTTGGCGGAAAGATTAAAATAGCCACAAATCTCAGTCAGTATCTTTTTAGGGTCTGCATTTATTGGCCTTTGAGGTTGCTGGCCCAAATTTATACTAATATTTTCGGCAGTGGGCGGCAGATTTTTTAATTTTAACAGCTGAAGTATTTGCATTAAGCTGCCCTCGAGCTCCCTGATATTGGAATCAAACGATGAAGCCAAAAGTCTGACAGAGTCTTCCGGCAGGCTTTCCCCTCTTTCCAGGCATTTGGCTTTAAGGATGGCTACCCTGGTATCAAAATCCGGCGGCTGGATATCTACCATTAAGCCTCCGGCAAAACGGGACTTTAAGCGGTCCTCTATTTTGGCTATTTCCTGAGGAGGTCTGTCTGAGGTAAAAACCATCTGGGAGTTTTTGCCCTGCAGCTCATTGAAGGTATGGAAAAATTCTTCCTGGGTGCCTTCGCGCCCTGAGAAAAATTGGATATCGTCAATCAAAAGTATGTCTGCTTGGCGGTACTTTCTTCTGAAATCTGTCATTTTGTGGGTTTGGATGGCCTCCACATAGTCGTTTAAGAATTTGTCTGAGGGGCAATAATTTATTTTGGAGTGCGGCTTTTTTTTAAATATGGCATTGCCGATTGCCAGCATCAGATGGGTTTTGCCAACACCCGTGCCGCCGTAGATATATAAAGGATTGTAGGATAATCCCGGATTTTGCACTACGGCTTGGGCTGCAGCATAGGCTAGGTTGTTGGTTAATCCGACCACAAAGTTTTCCATGGTGTAGCGGGGGTTTAAAACAGAAACCTGAGTTTGGACTGGTTGGAAAAGATCTTCGGCGGGAGTTTCCTTTTGCGGCAACTGTCTAATAATAAACTCAACTTTTAATTTTTTGCCGGTTAATTGCTCAAAAGTATTTTCTATTAAGCTAAGATACCTTTGATACAGGGTTTCTTTAACAAAGGCAGAAGGGACGGATAGGATGATTTTATCATCGCTTGCTTCCTTGATTGAAGTTTTTAAAAACCAGCCTTTATAGTTGTCAGCGCTGATTTGCGGTTTGATGATTTCTAAGAATTTATGCCAAAGCCTTAAATTGTCCATAAGTGATTGTGGAAAAGTCCAGGTAATTTATCCACAATTTAATCCACAACTGCCGAGATTGACAAGATAGAGAAACTATAAATTAGTAGATCAAATATTTAAGTGATTTTTCTAAATCCGTTTGGCGTACGGTCAAATACTGAAAAACCTTGCTCCTGATAAATCCTGGTTACGTATCTTAGATAAGTTTCCGACAATCTTTCCAGCGTTGAGCCGCTTCCAAAAAACTCTCTGCCGAGATTACTTATTGTCACTATGGTTCCTTTTTGGTCGGACCTTGCGCCAAGAAGTTTTGTGTACTCATCAACAGAAAAGGTATTTGATGTTAAATCCCTTTTTAACCTTCCGCCTAACATTAAATCCAGGGTCACAACTTCTATGGCATAGGCAGTTGCCTCATACAATCTAACAGCAGTTTTAGGCTGTTTGTTGTTTCTCAAAAAGCCTAGATACACATCTGTCGGTAAAGTTGTCCGATCACGAATGTCTTGCGCTACATGTACCATCTCATGAATTTTAATCGCACTGTCCAGCAAGCTATCCGGATTAAATTTTGAAGATAAGTACAAAGATTTTTCTACTGGAGCATACGCAGCCTGAGCTGTAATAGAAGGATCAAGAATGGCATAAAAGAAATGTCTGATATCTTCAACATAAACAGAACCATCTGCATATAAATTTCTGCTTTTTGCAAGTTCGCGCCCTTTTAATGCGTACAGGTTCCTTAAGGGATTATGACGGTTTATCTGTTCGAGTGAAATTGGGATACCGACAGCTTCCTTTATTCCTGGAGATAATGAGGATGCTCCCAGGATATTTTGTAACCTGGTAAAAAACCTGTCAGATCCAATATCAATCCCTGCTATTAAAGGATCAAGCTGGCCTTCAAGTAATGCGTATTTTCTTAACTGTTGTTCTACTGCCAGATTTTGTCGGTAAGCATCGACGCCTATTTTAGCAGCGATACTTCCTCCTGTCAGTATTCCGCCCCCAGCTATTACAGTCTTTATTCCAAGTCCCAGAAATTCTCTTCTGGTTATTTTGGCGGCTCTGCGTCTTGCTCCTCTTCCTTTCACTCCTTGTACGAATTCTTGTTCCTTAGCCGTTTCTAGGAAGACCTCTTTGATATGCATAATCAGATATTTTAACAAAATAAGTTACCTTATGTCAAAAAAGCTTACAAGAACTCAAATCGTCCTATTGTGTTGTATGCGTAATTTTAGTAAACTAGCAGCATGCCAAAAAGAACATACCAGCCTAAAAAATTAAAAAGAGCCAGAAAACACGGTTTTATAGCCAGAATGGCGACTTCCGGCGGAAGAAAGGTTTTGAAAAGACGAAGGTCAGAAGGCAGGGTTCGGTTAACAGTATAGGAACCTGTATGACATGCTATCCAAGGATAAACGTTTAAATCTCAGAACAGACTTTAAATGGGCGGCAACTGGTAAAAAAATAGAAACCAAGTTTACCAAGCTTTTTTTAAAAAACGGCCGGAATACGGAAGCAAAAGTTGGGATAACTCTTTCCGGAAGAAATTTTAAAAAGGCCAGCGAAAAAAATCGGGCCAGAAGGCTTGTTTCCAAAGGGTTTGAAGATTTGTATGCTAAACTGCCAAAAGACATAAACATTATAGCCCTTCCCAAACATGCTGTACTTGAGGTAAAATCAGCTGATGTATTTCTGGATTTGGAGGAAGGGTTAAAAAAAGGAAGGATTCTTTAACCGTCATTGTGAGGAACAAAGTGACGAAGCAATCTGTTTCATGGATATGAAAAAAATATTAATTAGTTTATTAAATTTCTATCAAACCTTTCTGTCTTTTGACAGAGGAATTTTGGCGTTATTTGCTCCGGGAGGAGCTTGCAGATATCCTGTTTCCTGCTCTGAATATACCAAAAGAAGCATTAGGGATTTTGGAGTTGTTAGGGGCGCCAGGCTTGGTTTAAAAAGAATTTGGAGCTGTAGATAAAATGAACATTGGAGATATTTTTAATTTAATATTTTTGGGTCCAATCATAAATTTGCTGGTTTTTATCTTCCAAACTTTGCAGGCTTTGCATATTCCCGGAGCTTTGGGTTTTTCCATTATCATTTTGACCGTCATAATCAGGGTGTTGGTTTGGCCGTTTATGGCCAGCCAGATCAAAGCCACCAAAAAAATGGCAGAACTCAAGCCGCATTTGAATGAGTTAAAGAAAAAGCATAAAGATGACAAGCAGGCTTTGGCCAGCGCCCAGATGGCTTTATATAAAGAGCACGGGGTAAATCCTGCCGGCGGCTGCTTGCCGGCCTTACTGCAAATTCCGGTATTTATTGCTCTCTATCAGTCGATCATTAATATCTTACCAGGCGCAGGCGGCAAGATTGAGACAATAAACTCTTTGTTATATTCCCCTTCAATGAAGCTGCCTGATTATTTGGACCCCAATTTTTTGGGGGTGAATTTAGGACTCAAACCTTCCGAGTTTGGCACACATGGTGTATTTTTGCTGCTGGTGCCGCTTATAACGGCAATATTGACTTTTATACAGTCAAAAATGGCCATGCCAAAAGCTGTTAAGCATTATCCTTCGGATTCTCCCAAGGAAGAAAAAGAAAAAGAGGGATTTGAAGAAAGTATGGGCCAGGTCCAATCCCAGATGGTTTTTATGATGCCTTTGATGATTGGTTTTTTCGCCTGGCAGTTTCCGGTAGGACTTGCAATTTACTGGAATGTATATACAATACTAGGGATATTGCAGCAGTATCAGGTAACAGGATGGGGAGGATTGGAGAGTTTAGTGACTAGAGTTAAGAGTCTAGGAAAATAAAAATTATAGACTCTAGATTCTAGAGACTAGCCGCTAATTTATGGAAGATCAATTAAGTGAAGTACTAGACAATATTTTAGGCTTATTACTCCTAGAGGGCAGTTATGAAATAGAAGAAACGGAAGACGGGTTTTTGGTGTCAATAGAAACTAAAGATGCAGGCAGGTTAATTGGAGCCAGAGGCGAATCTTTAGAAGGCCTGCAGTTGATTGTCAATCAGATTATGTCTTTGAAAAATAAGGAAAACTTCAAAAGAGTAATTTTAGACGTGTCCGGTTGGAGAAAACAAAAAGAGGAAGAACTAAAAACAAGAGCCGCAGAATTGGTTAAGCAAGTTAAAGAAAGCGGAAAAGAGCTAGAATTGGAACCAATGCCTGCCTGGCAAAGAAGGATTATCCATATGAGGGTAGAGGAAGCGGAAGGTTTATCTACTGAAAGTGTGGGTGAGGGTCGGGATAGACATATTGTAATTAAAGTAAAAAGTAAAAAGTCTCGCCTCGCGAAGCGGGCAAAAGTCAAAACCAAGTCAGACTTGGTCAAAACAGAAGAAACAAATGTTGATACTGCAGAGAGTTGAGCGGATATTCCTCTTTTTAACAATACTGCTTCTTCCTACTCAGCTTGGCAAACATTTTTGGCCCCCGTTTAGTTTTATCTATTCTTTGCCGATTGATTATTTATCCCCCAAAGTGTATTTTTGGGACTTGCTGGTAATTGGGCTCTGGGCGGCGTTTATTCTACAAAAGAAACATATTAATAGGTTGGCTTTAAATCTGTTATACTTTTTTATTCTGACTCAGGCTGCTTCTCTTTTGGGTCGCGGAGTAAATGTCGGAGCCGGGTTTGTTAGGCTTGAGCAATATTTGATTGCCGGTTTTTTTGGGGTGTATATTGCAAGTTCCAAGTTCCAAGTTCCAAGTTCGAAACTATTTTGGCCGCTTTTGTTGGCAATTGTGTTTGAGTCGGCTCTGGCCATACTGCAGTTTTTTAAAGGAGGAACAATTGGATTTTGGATATTGGGAGAAAGAAGTTTTACTCTCTCAACTCCCGGCATTGCCAAATTTGATTTTTACGGCAATGAAGTTTTGCGGCCTTATGCCACCTTTCCCCACCCAAATGTTTTAGCAGGATTTATGCTAATTGTAGCTGTCATCTTGTTGTATAGATTCCGGATCAAGTCCGTGACAAAGAAGGTAATTGTTTTTTTGGGTGGTTTGGTTATCCTCCTGACTGTTTCGAGAGTAGCTATATTAGCCGGGGTAATTTCTGTTATGACTTTGACAAAAAAAAGAGGAAGGGTATTATTGATAATCTTAATAATAATATTATTGCCTATTTTATATACCAGATTTTCATCTGTTTTTAATTTTGACAATTTAACATTAATTAGAAGAGAAGAGTTATCTCAAGCTGCTTTTAACTTATGGTTAAAATCCCCCCTTTTGGGGGTAGGACTAAATAATTTTATTCCTGCCGTTTCCAATCAAATATTGGCCGGCCCCAGCAGGTTTTTACAGCCTGTTCATAATATTTTCCTGCTTTCTCTCGCAGAGACCGGAGTTTTAGGGTTGTTGGGGCTTTTGGGGTTATTAGGGTATCCCATTTTTAAGCTGCACCCTGTTTTTCTTGCTTGGGGTGTTTTAATATTTTTGGGAATGTTTGATCACTACTTTCTGACTTTACCTCAGGGATATAGGTTATTGTTTCTGCTTTGGGGGTTAAGTTTTAGTCTACCCATGCTAAAATGAGTAGATAAATGCATCTGTTAAAAGTTTTTAAACAAACCTTCTGGCAGGTTTTAGGAAAAGTAGTTACCTCATTGTCTACTCTTATCATTTTAGGCTTGATCAGTAGAAATTATGGGGAGGAAGGTACAGGTATTTTTACTCTTGCTTTAACCTATTTGGCGATGTTTTATTTGCTGTCAGATTTTGGATTTAATGCTCATGTTTTAAGAAAAATTCAGACTTCAAGCATAAAAATTCAAAATAACGAATGGCAAAAATTGCTAGGAACAAGGTTTATTTGGTCAGCAGCCCTTGTAATGATTGCAATTGGATTACTTCCCTTCTGGCCATTTTCTACTCCTCAATTTTCTCAGGCTGTGACAATGGGTAGTTTGGCTATCATTGGTTCTGCAGTATTTATAACTTGTAATTTAATTTTTCAGAGCCGGTTAAGATACGATCTGTCCGTTTTAGCTTCAGGATTTGGAACGCTTATCTCCTTGGGTTTATTTGTATATCTTAGTCTACAAAAATATCCTATTTCCTTTTTAATATTAGCCCACTTAACTGGTTGGATTATTATTGCCACCTCAAGTTTATTTTTGGTCAGGAGATTTATTCCTAATTTACCTCCGATATTCGATAAAAAATATGCAATAAACTTATTTAAGGATACCTGGGCAATTGCGGCCACGTTGACTTTAAACGTTGTTTATTTTAGGGCGGATACTTTTATGGTGGCTTATTTTAAAGGTGTTGCGGATGCCGGAATCTATAATCTGGCTTATTCTGTCTTTCAATCGGCTTTGGTCTTGCCTGTTTTTATTATGAATGCCTACTATCCTTTGATGCTTAAATCTATGTCTAAAGTTAAACTGATAGCCGCGATTTTGTTAATTCTGGCAGCAGCAGCTCTAGTAGTGGCTTTTAATTTTGCGCCGTTTATTATTAAACTGTTAAGCGGAAGCGGATTTGGCGGCTCTGCAGAAAGTTTACAGATTTTGTCCTTGGGCTTTCCCGCGTATTTTTTATCACCTCTTTTAATGTGGTTACTGGTGGCAAAAGATAGGTATAAATTAATGCTTGCCATTTACATGTTTGGGTTAATCACTAGCTTAATTTTAAATTTTATCTATATACCGCACGCCTCCTTTATTGCCGCTTCTTATATTACAGTGATCTCTGAATACCTAATATTAATTGTTCTGAGTATGGTATTATGGCGGATACGATGAAACTTATTATTTATACAGACGGAGCATCGCGCGGGAATCCCGGAGAGGCCTCATACGGGTTTTTAATTAAAGATCCAGACGGGAAAATTCTTTATTCCGAAGGTAAATTTATTGGCATAGAGACTAATAATTTTGCTGAATATAGCGCAGTCTTAAACGCTTTTGCTTATATGGAAAAAAAGTGGGGTAAAAAAATTTCCGAAATAAATTTTTTTATGGATTCAAAACTCGTGGTAGAACAATTATCAGGCAGGTTTAGGGTAAAAAGCCAGAACCTAAAACCCTTAATTTTTGAAATTAAGAGGATGGAAAATACTTTTGCCAGGGTGGCCTACAAACATATTCCGAGGAATTTAAACAGCGCAGCTGATGCTTTGGCCAATCAGGCTTTAGATAATCTTAAATCTTCAGTCTAGGGCGTTATCCCCTGACATAGAATGTCACCTTTTATCCATATTGCAATTGGCGCCTTAAGTGATACGATTTACGCGTGGACGAAGTGACTGAAAATAGCATCAACAAAACCCGCATATTGCTTTCGCGAAACACTCCGGTGGCTTTAGTTGTGGGGGCGGCCGGCTTTTTGGGTTCAAATTTGGCAGATAAGCTTTTGGCAAAAAATATCCAGGTGGTGGGGGTTGATGACTTAATTTTCGGGCGAAGGGAGAATTTATCCCAGGCAGTAGAAAATAAAAATTTTCATTTGGTTATTGAATCGTCTGAAAGATTAGATCTTAAGCTGGAAAGGCTTGATTATATCTTTGTAGTCTGGACTAAGAATTTGGATTTATCCAAAATACTCACGCTTTTTTTGGAGTCTAACTCAAGGTTATTGCTTGTGTCATCTGTCGGGCTTTACAAAAAAGATTTTGACGGAGAGGATTCGGGTTGGTATAAAAAAGGGGAAATAGAGATTGCCCATTTTGCCAAGGGTCATAATTTAAATGCCAGGGTTGTAAGAGTGGGACCGGTATTTGGTCCGCGGATGGATTTTGAAACGAAGGATCCAATGATTGAGTTGATCCGTCAAAGTTTAACAGGGGAATTGCAAAAGGAGGTGTCTTTGGACTTTTCTTCCCGAGCGCTTTTTGTAGATGATGCGACAGAGCTTTTGATAAAATGTATTTTTGCCGGAGCCACCGCCCAAAAAATATTTGACGCAGTATCACCATCCCCGGTTAAAATATCGGAAGTCAAACAAATTCTTTTAGATCCTGTCTGGTATGAAAGTAAAAATTTCATACCCAGCGAATTGCCGCCCTGGCCTACGCCGAATTTGGAAAAAACCATCAAATTTTTAAACTGGCATCCAAAAACTAAATTGATTGAAGGATTAAGGCAAACCTTAAATTATTTTAGAGACAATGAAATTAAAGTACCGGAACTGGACGATAGAAGATGGAAGGTTGATGATAGAGAAAAAGAAGATAAAAGATGGAAGATGGAAAAGTCAGCGCAGCTCGAAGCCTTAAAAGGGCCAGAGACTGGGGAAAACAAAAAGGGGATTAAACTCCCGAAGGTCCTTTTTCCATTTAAAGCGCTTACTTGGCTGGCGGGGACGGCCCTGATTGCTTACGCTTTAATCTGGCCGCTGGCAGCTGTTTTTTGGGGAATACTCACCTTTAGATTTCAATTACTTTCTGCAATTGAAAGTTTAGAAAAAGGGGAGTTTGAAAAAAGCAGTTTGGCTATAAGTCAGGCCAATATAGGAGTTTCCGAGGCAAGATCAATGTATTATTCATTGGAGCCGTTGCGGAATGCCGGCATATTAAAATCTCAGTTTGAGCTGGGGGACAATCTACTTAATCTGGCTGCTCTTTCAGCTGATGCAGCCCAAAATACCATTTCCGGCATCCAGGCTTTATACCAAAGTTTTAAAAGCGTGACAGGAGAGTTTGCAAGCGATCCGGACTTAAGTTTTGATAATGCCCGCTTAAGTTTAACGGCGGCGGATGAGGATTTATCCAAAGCACAGGCTTTGTTAAATGATCAAAATTTCAAACAGATGGCGCCGGATTTAATTTCTGCTAACATTGCCGGTTTGGCGCAGAGATTATCTTTATACTCCAATTTAGTTAAAAGGGCCAGGACTGTAAGCGTATTACTGCCGGAGTTGATCGGGCCGAATTCTAAAAATTATCTTATCCTTTTACAAAATAATAATGAACTAAGACCTACAGGTGGTTTTATCGGCTCTTTTGCGAAAGTATCATTTGAGGGTAGTAAATTAAAAAAGCTTGAAGTAAATGATATTTATGCCATAGACGGACAACTAAAAATTCATGTTGAGCCGCCTAAGGAAATCAAAAATGATTTAGGACAAAAAGATTATTTCCTAAGAGATTCAAACTGGGAACCGGATTTCCCCACCAGCGCCCGCCAGGCAGAGTGGTTTTATACCAAAGAAACAGGGGAGCGGGTGGAAGGAGTTATAGCATTGGATATTTCCGCTATGGAAGATTTACTGTCAGTGGTAGGACCTTTGGATATAGCGGATTACGATGAAAAAATAACAGCGGACAATTTATTTGAAAAAGCCATAGGTCATGCCGAAGTAGGTTTTTTCCCGGGTTCTCAAGCCAAAAAAAGCTTTTTGACGAGTTTAACCCAAAGCTTATTTAATAAACTCTTTTTCCTGCCAAATCAAAATTGGCCGGGCATCGTGACTTCTTTGGGCAGATCTTTAGAAGGTAAGCACATGAGTGTTTATTTAGATGATCCCAAACTTTTTTCTTATGTAGTGTCTCAAAACTGGAGTTCGGTGTTGGCAAGAGGTAAGGAGTCAGAGCAAGGTATTGTTCAGGATTTTCTGGCGCCGGTTGAGGCAAATTTAGGGGCAAATAAAGCCAATTATTACATTGATAGAAACTATAACCTGGAGACGGTGATAGGTAAAGAGGGAGAAATGAGTCATAGATTGGCAATAGCCTATACTAACAGAAGTCCTTCTGAGACTTTTCCGGCAGGTAAGTACAAAAACAGAATGAGAATTTATGTGCCTTTTGGGACTAAATTAAGCAGAGCGCTTTGGGGTGAGAATGATTTGACCCGGGATATAAACAGCTTTGTTGATTACGGCAGATCAGGCTATTCTTTCTTGATGGAGCTTGCCCCCAAAGAGCAAAAAACTTTAGTATTAGATTATCAGCCGCCTTACAAGTTGCAATTTATAGACAATGAGGCGTTATACAGATTAAATGTAGTCAAACAGGCAGGAACCTTAAAAGATCCTTTTATTTGGAGATTAACTTATCCTTTGAATATGAAAATTGCCGAGGGTCAAACCCAGGATTTTGGTCCGCAGGAACAAACTATCCAAACAGATTTATCTGTCGACCGCAGTTTTGAAGTAAAATTCAGCAAATAACCGCCATAACTCCAGCTTGAATGTTTAGGCAAGCTGTGTTAAATTACATAGGTTAATTAGGTTAATTTAAGCTAATATGGATAAACTTTCATTAGATGCTAAAGAGAGAATAATATTAGGCAAAAAAGTCAAAAGACTACGCAAGGACGGTTTACTGCCTGGTCATGTGTTTGGTAAAAAAGTAGAAACCGAACATGTAACAGTCAGCGCCCGTGATTTCTTGAAAACCTTTCATCAGGCAGGGGAAACCGGACTAATTAGCCTTAAGATAGGGGAAGAAAAAGTCAGGCCGGTCATGGTTCGTGGTGTTCAATACGATCCTGTAACAGATAAGCCAATCCACATTGATTTTTACCAGGTTAATTTAACCCAGAAAGTTAAGGTTCCGGTGCCGCTGGTTTTAACAGGTGAACAACCTGAATCTGTAAATTTGGGGGAAGCTATTGTTTTGCAGACATTAAACGAGTTAGAAGTTGAAGCCTTGCCAACTGATTTAGTAGAGAGAATTGAAGCTGATATTACCCTGTTAAAAAATATTGGCGATGCCATCACTGTCGGACAGCTAAATTATGACAAAAGCAAGTTAACGATCCAAACCCGGGAAGACGAAATTGTAGTCAGGTTGGCTCCGGCTGTTTCTGAAGAAATGAAAAAGATGATGGAAGAGGAAGCTGCTGCTGCAGCCGCGGTTGCGGAAACACAAGCAGCTGAAGGTGGAGTTCCCACCTCCGCTGAAGCTACGGCGGGCAAGCTGGCAGAGAGAGCAGAGGTTAAAGAAGGGGAAGAAGCGCCAAAGGCGGGCGAAGCCATGCCAGAGGCAGGCGGGGCAGGGGAGAAGCCTGCAGAAAACACAAAACAGCCTCAAGGCACGTAGAAGAAGCCGCCAAAGCTTGTCCGTATCGAAACAAAACTGCGCCTGAACGATTTGTGTATCTTATGCGGCTAATTTGCGTTTTATATGCGGAAAATCGTGCCTAAGCTGTAGATTGTTACCTGTTTGCTTAAGTCCTCTGTGGTATTCTTCAATCTTCCACCTTTGGGCACCAGCCCTTCCGGCATCCTTAAGTGAAAGAGTGAGATCATTAGTACCAATATATTCCTCCAGTCCAAAGCAGAGTGGTTAAACCAATCCCAAATACTACATCATGGTGAGTACCTGAATATTGCCATTTAGCCAGACCAATTTCTTTTCCATAGTGAAGTTATTTTGAGTAGCAATTAAGAACTGGCAGTAGCTTTCTTTAGAACACTTTCTTTTAACCAATGTAATCACCACCTATCTTCCGTCTTTAAGAGTATTTTAACAATTTAGGGGATTAATTACGTAAGTTCTGTCTGTATTTGAGGTACCAATGTTTATGCACCTTTGTAATCTACAAAAGTAGAAATGTGCTATCTGTATTTGAGGTGAAATTCTTGTTTACGATCGGCAATATCTACAAAAGTAGAAATGTGCTATCTGTATTTGAGCATTAAGCGTTCCCAGAGCATTAACCTATCTACAAAAGTAGAAATGTGCTATCTGTATTTGAGCACTACCCTAGTGAAAGCCCCTTCACATCTACAAAAGTAGAAATGTGCTATCTGTATTTGAGAAAACCATCGTCTTCAAGCAGCATTATATCTACAAAAGTAGAAATGTGCTATCTGTATTTGAGATATTTATTGGCTATTTCCTGCGCGATATCTACAAAAGTAGAAATGTGCTATCTGTATTTGAGACCCTGTATCGCGCCAGGACAATCCAAAAATGCAACTTGCGGTTGAAACCGAATCAAGGACTTTGTGCCTAAAACAACAATAAACAGGCTCATAAAGACTAAGGTTTTACTCAAATATAAACAGTATCACTTATACTTTTTACTCTTTGTTTATTAAGGTGCTATCCAAAGTATACCACATCTTCAACGTCGTGTTTTGCGCAACCATAACGGATAATTTTCTTTTTGCACCCTTCGCATGTTGAGAATATTACAATACTGTCTGTGTCTTTAAAGAGTTTTTTATACCGCGCGTCTATTTCCGCTATTACATTCCGTAAAACACGCGGGCTATTTCCAATGGAAAAAACAGAATATTGTATCCTATTACCATATTGCTTAAGAAATTTAGAAAATCGGGTACGGGTTTTATCGTTAGTAAAATCGTAAGAAACAATTAACATAATTTTATATTTTATAATAGGGAAATTTATACTTAATGTCGTCCATACTATAATGGTAAAAATCTAATATATAGGAATATATGTCTTCTCTGCATCTGTTGATTGCTTCCAGAAAAATACTGCTGTATATTTTGCTTGTTTTAAAACCCTCTTTAAATTCAAACTTGCCGTTTTTGAAAACAAAATCTTTTTCTTTGATTTGTTTTAAATGAAAACTTTTGAGCAACTGGCAATCAATAATCGGCCGTATTGGTTCCATAATATCGCAGACCAAAGATTTTCTCTGGAAAAATAACTGGTGGTAATAACCTTTATACGTGTCAAATCCAAAAAGCCGCAAGAGCGCATCACAATAGTTAAAAAGATATGTGTATCCGATATCAAGTAAAAGATTGGCAATATCCTCTTTTGTCTGCGGAGCGCGCCGTACCCAACCAATATCGGCAAACAGCGACTGGAAGTATGTCTTCCCCACGCTACCTTCTATCCCAAGCAATTGTTCTTTGTCTTTTACAGTTTTAAGCAACGCTTTAGCTCGGTTAAATACTCTTGCGTCATAAGATTTTTCATATTTTGTTAATACCGCCTCCTGGGATTCTATTTTATTCCCGACTATATTAGTAGCGATTTTTAGATCTGCTGTCGCGGAATACTGTCTTTGCCGCAAAAGGTAATTTCCTTCTGCTTCGGCCATTGCAGTAGCTGTAGTTTTAAGATTATGGTTAAGAAAAAATACAGATACACCATGCGAGATTAGTTTTTTGATTAGATTCGTTGTAATGCTCATATCGCCGATGATAAAAACCGCAAGAATACTATGGCACGACATTTGATTTACTACCTTGCCATCACGGACAAAACGAATGTTGTCATTTGTTAATTGCAGCAAGTTATCCTGCCCATATTCGGCATGAACAACTAAAATTCTTTTTTCTTTAAAATCAGGTAAAGTAAGCATATAGACATCACGTGATGAAATTGGACTTTTACGTCATTCTGGTTTATCCAGAATCTGATCCTGGACAAGCCAGGATGACAGTACGTTTTCAAAAAATCCATAGTTATCACCAATTAAGCAAATCATAAATATTATCGGCACAGTGCCTGCATGAATGATTTTGTACAGATAATCCGTTAAATGCCTTCATTTTTGCAAGTACATCTTCAAATTCTTTTTTCTGACTCTCAGTCGGTAAAGAAATTTCATACCGTTTGTTGTCTGAAAGAGATTGCAAAAACAGCTTTCTGACTTTAAAACCCGCCTCTTCCAGACAATACATCTGGGCATATAATTGATACCGGAAACCTTCGTAAATCTGTTTAACCCGATATTTTCGTTCTATAAGAAATTTATTTTTCGCGTCATACGCATCTATTTTTCCTTTTATTCCGAGTTTTACGTTATAAACAGACAGCCCCTGCAGGATGTGTTTTGAGGTTGTATAGCTTTGGTCTTCAATGTTTTCGTGGGTTATACTGCCAAGAGTTTGCGGGATATCGTGATAAATGCTTGTGTCAAACGAGCTATAAACGCTATGCAAATATAGCGATTTTGGACAGAACAGAAAGTCGTTTATGGCGGAAATGGGTATAGCCGAATCCATGCCCCATAGTATAGCACGGGAAGATAAATATTGCTAGGTCGGCGTATTTTTTTGCTTTGGAAAGCAATAATTTGACTATCGTCTTTCATGGTTTTATAAACTATGCGTTTTTGTATCCATTGCTTTTCTTGCTTGTTCTATAGCTTTTCGTGATGAAAATTTTGAAAGCTGCTTTTTCCATTCTTCACGATTGGTAAGATAAAGATCCCATTCGTCTTCCGAAATAAATAGGCTAAGATCGTTCGTGTTTTTGTCATATTTCGGTTTTCTATTTTTTATCCAAACTAGAATATGTTCGCTCATAAGTATTCCTTTCCGAGCAATATTAAATGCCCCATTCGCATCACCTGAGCTTGGCATTACAATATTTTCTTTTTCACGATCTAAATATACGCGCGAATCAAAATGGTTTCCATTTTCATCACGAACTGGGGAAAAGATAAAATCCTTATCTCTTTCATCTTCTCCTGTATTGCGAATTTGCTGAATCACATCAATTGCAAAACGGAGTGATTCCCATGCGGTGATCTCAGGTTCTTCTTTCGTTTTCTCAAGAAATGTCCCTTCAATAATCTGTTGACGAATCGAATGGTTTTTATTAAAATTGATAAAAACTTGATCTAAAATACTCGCTACATCTACTGGCTTAATTGTCCATTCGTTTTTATCTTTTCCTCTTGATCCCCGAAATCTATCAAGGTTTTTACCGTCTTTCCCTGAATAGAGTTTCCATTGTTTGCCTGTATTTTTATCAACGTACTCAAAGTAGTAATCTTTACCACAAAAACCAATATCAGTAAATTCCTTTATAATTTGTTCTTTAATATCTTTCTCTGATCCTTTTTTAAGACGAATTGTTTTTCGCCAACCTGTTACAGGATCAGTTTGAGAAGTATAGTTTGCTCTGGTGTAGAGCATAATGCCTACCTGTTTTTTATTTTCAATATCTCCATAGTTATTTACCGGAGGAGTCAGTTGCAATGCTTTTGTTACCGATCCGATTTCCCCATTTTTAGCTGATTTGTCTACCAGGAAATTTAATTTCTTCGCAAGCGCCAATTCAAATTTTTGATAAACAGATTTTTCAATTTTTTGTCGACCCCGCTTAAATCCTGTATTTAAATCCTCAAGTACTATAAACACAGGTTTATCCTTTGCTGTCGAGAGGTCGACAATTTTTCGTACCACTTGAGAAATATAACCTTCTTTGAGTTCTTTAATAGTGCCGATAGTCTGCCAATTTTTACGAGCCATATCACGATTAGAAGCCATTGCGTCCAAAAGATCGTTGTAATTCCAACAATCTACTTCTTTAGGTTCCCATACATCTGCTTTCTTATTATAAAAATACTTTTGTTTTTTAATACCTCTTGGCTTTCCTGCTTTATCGGTAAATGGTAGATTAAGCGTTTCTTGATCTATTATTTTCCCATTTTGATCTATGAGTGAGTAATAAGCTAAATGTTTTTCTCCCCGGTCAATGCCGAGGAAATAAATATTGTCGTTAGTTACAAAGTGTTTATTTATTTCGTTATTAATTTCAGATAAAGCATATTGTGGTTTAGAATAACTTTTTGCTCGATAATTTAATTTAATCGGACAATGAAAAAGAAATTTCTCTGATGTAAATCTTTTGTTATCAATAATAAAAGATTTATTTCCATAGCCTGTTTTAATCTTTTTATCTTTAATCGCTTGTTTCCGATAGAATACTTCGCCTCCTCCATTGAGCTGAAAGGGGCTATTGTTTTCAAAAACAGCCCGCCAATAGAGAGTTTGTAGATTTTTGTTACCAGTATTTTTCCTCCCATCATCTTTAGAATGAATTTTGAAAAGATACATATTACCTAAGTCAGTTTGTTTTTCCACTTCTAGCCAATTGATTTGAGTAAATTCACAAACATAACAATTAACTAGAGTTTCTTGAATTTCTTTGTCAAAGTCTTTTTTAGTTGAATATAATTTTTCAGCTATTTTTTTCAATAATGGATACTTATTTATGTATCTATCTTTAATGATTTTTTGTAAACATTGAATGGCTTTTACGGGATCTTCTGTGCCCATATTGCCATATGATTGACCAAATTCACCAAGGAATCCTTTTCCGGCAAGAGTTTGAAATTTTAGATTTGCTAAGATCAATCTCCCGGAATCTGAAGTTGTATTTTTGTAAACAGAATTATTTTCTTTTTCAGTATCAAAAAGTGTTCTGGTTTTTAAGATTCCCAGATAGAAATCGTTTTCTTTCTTCAAAACGACGGAAGCTTTAATTTTTTCTTGGCCATCACTCCATCCTCCAAGTAAACTTCCATTCTCAAAATTCAATTTTAATTTATTATCTTTCACATCATCTTGGGGTTTTTTGGTGAGATAATTGCGGAGGGCATCGTACCATTTAAACCAATATACTGTCACATCTTTTTCAGACTCCGCTGCTTGCAGCGGGGAGGGATTTATTGTCCCTTCAAATAAAATAGCTTTTAGAGCATTTGAAATTTCGGAATCCAATGGACTTCCTTTTATTTTATTTTCCTTTACCAGGAAATATTTGAGCATTTGATTTACCGTCAAAGCGTGATCCATTCATGCTTTGATAATCTCTTTACTTTCTTTGCTTTTATATTCATCAATGGTTTCAATTATTTCTGAAGTATCGAAAAATTGCTCAATATGTTCACGAACATCAGAAAAAATCATACGCAAAAGTGCCTGTGATGATTTTTCCGCTTCCTGGATAATCTTTTGTCTTTTCTGATTTCTGCTATTTTCTTTCTCGTCTTTCAATCTTTCGGTTAAGCTTTCTTTGAAGAATATGCCTTCCTCTTTCCAGTTATCCGTTGAATTAAGAACTGCAAAGAGTCCTTCCAGTTCAATGGCTTCCGGAATTTTTACATCTTCCTCGCTTCCTTTTGTGGCTTTTTGAAATACCTCCGCTATCTTTAAGCGGTCTTTGAGATCGTGGTAATTCGTAAAATATTTGTTGGAAATAGTATTGAGAGCCGCTTTTGACCAATATACACCCTCATAATTATCATTTTCCTTTTCAAGGATATACCGTAAAAATTCGGGGACGGTATTGATAATTCCATCATCGCTTTTTTCTTGAAAATATTTTTCTCCTGCTATTTTAGCTTGCTCAAGGATTTGCTCGACTGAATATGGTTTATTGTATTTTTCTTTATTCTCTTGCGCTTGAGCTTTTGTATTGTGGGTAAGTTTGAAGAAAGGCGGATCTTTTTTCCCGCACCCGATTTGTTTCCAAAGTGTTTTAAATGGAGGAAGTCTTTTAAATATCTTTTCTTTTTTATCTAAATGTTTTTCTTCCCTCTCTTTTGTCTGATTGTAAAGATTGATAAGTAAATTGTAATGTCCGATGATTTGATTGTATTTTTCAATGCCACTCTGTGATAAACACGATGAAAAATGAGAAATTCGGAAAATATCTTCTGTAATAGCATAAGCATCTATCATTTTTCCGCTTTCTGCGTCTTTGATTTGTGTAATTTTCCCTTGATCGTTCAGATATTTGTAGGCATTGAGATATTCGGATTTTCTCTTGGTTCTTTCTTCCGTGCCATCGTTTTTCTTTTTCACAATGTACTCAAATTGAATAAGATTATCGCAAAATTTTGGTAAATTCTCATGTACAATGCGAGTAGCTACGGCAGTTGTCCTTTCATCTTTTGTAGTGTAATAATTTTCCCGATTTTGATTGAACCCTGAAAAATAGGTGAAAAAACCTTTGAAAGTTTCCTCAATTATCTTCTTGATTTTTTGATCATTGGTATTCAAGTCTTTTATCAACTTCAATAGATCTTGAGTTAAAAGGATATCTGATCCATTAGCAACCGTGCTTCCTTTTTTCCAGCCGTATTTTGGATATTTCTTCTCCTTCCATTTTTCTCCGGCTTCGATAAATGCCTTACCAATTTCTTCACGCAATTTTTTCTCGGTATTTTGTAAATCTTTTTTTGCTTTATATTCTATTAAATATTCAGATAAGTATTCAGAAAAATCTATATTTTTTACTTGCTCAGAATTTAAACTGTCGTTAATAAATTCTTCATGAAGTTTGTCGAAAATAGGTTTTAGTGTTTGATAAGCATCTTCAACTTCCTGATCTGCAAAAAAAGTTTGTAACTTCTCATCCCACCGAAGATGTTCGCGCATATTCTTTAACGTTTTCCCTTCGGGTTTCAGCTCAAACCGCAGGGTTTTGGAGAGGGAGTAAAGGTTGGTAAATTGGTCAAAAACCGACATAATTTTATTTTCCCTTCAGCTTTAGATATTACATCAATATTTTCTCTCAAGGAAAGAGGTAATAATAAGGATAATAATCAAATCTAAACTTAAGGGCACCAGAAGATAAATTGAGGATTTTTTGAAAAAGTTTATAACACTTTCAAAGTTAATCGTATGAAGGTAAGACCAAAAGTTTTGAATTAAGGCAGGGTTTAGTAGATAAAGGGTGGATAAAATAATTAAAATAACAAGTAAAATAGCCACCCCAAAGCCGGTTATTCCCTCCAAATCTTTTTTAGAAGAAAACATAGTATTGCCGATTGCAAAAATTAAATACAAACTTAAAACTATTTGCCAAAATACATATTGATCAATTTGAGCAAAATATAGAATGCCTAGAATTGCAGCTGTACCTGCTAAAACTGGCGCCACTCCTATTAGTGTTTTCCTGAAAGGGTCAGTTTTACCGATTTGCACTCCTCCCAGTTTAATTCCGTCTTCTAAAATTTCCGGTGCAACTGTCATCTCGCCTACCGGCACCAGCATGATTCCGGCTGTCAATAAATGGGTCAGCTCATGGATGATGGTGCCCGGTAAAAACAGAATTGCTAAAATGTTTATTACAGCCTGATGATTGTGCGTCAGCTTGAAGAAAATCCGGGCCAAGGAGTCAATTAACTTTTTGGATAAGAAAAAAAGGGTCCCTATTTCCAGTAAAAAGAGCAGGATGTGAATCATTGACTTAAGTATACCAGGCAACTCTCGCCACAAGTGGGATGATGTGACAATTATTGTCAATGGTTGACTTTTGACTTATAGTATGCTAAATTGCAAATTACTATGGCGATAGATAGATTTTTAGGTAGTATGGAAGCTTATCTTCGTGAAAAACAAGAAGAAAAAAACCAGCAAGCTGCCGATGCCCTGTTTAAAGTAGCAGAACAACTGAGAAGTGATATAGAAGCAGCAAATCTTTCTTTCCTGCAAGCCGATAGTTTGATGAGGGGTGGTAGATCAATCGGCTCAGTGATAAAAAGAATCCAAGATTTGACATGGAGAATTGCTGAAGCTTTGGATTCAGCAGGTATAGACGAACCGCCTGTAGAAATATTGAACAAAGAATATTCGCCTACAGGTATAATTAATTTAAGACAACCTTCATCTGCTGAATCCGTCGTCAAAGTAGATCCCGAAGAGTTAGCTGCAATCAAATGTAGGATTCGGGGCGCTCTTGGCAGCCCTGATTTATTTGGTTTATCTCCAGAAAATTTTGAACGCAATATTGTTGAGTTAAATCTGTCTGGTAAAACTTATTCCAG
>Ga0155961_117_pt1 | contig 21889 bp, 26 predicted proteins | sample RifCSPlowO2_02_FD_107615 | JGI IMG/M metagenome (GOLD analysis project Ga0155961, IMG submission 107615) | Candidatus Daviesbacteria bacterium RIFCSPLOWO2_02_FULL_38_15
CAAAAAATACAGACAAAGATTTGGTAAATCTTGTCAAAACTGTCGGCTCGAACTTCTTTTTACTTAATCGGCAGCTCCAAGTCCAGTATAATCAGGGCTTTGCAGCACTCTGCGCGCCCCCACCCGCGCAGAGGAATTTTAGCTCCTCAGCTTCAAAATCCCTTTCGGTACCGCGTACGGGAGTCGAACCCGTGATTTCCGGGATGAAAGCCCGATGTCCTAGGCCACTAGACGAACGCGGCAATCTAGCCGAGTCTGACTCAGCGTAGGCTAAATTATATCCCAGAAAACACTTGAGATTCAAGAAAGCAGATAAAACTTTAAGGCTTCCAGCCTTCGTAGGCGTAGAAATCCCCATTTTGAGCCACGCAAGCATATGGGGTATTAGCAAGCAAATTTGCCTGATGGGTTGGCGAGTTAATCCACATCAATGAGATATTGCCCGTTTGTATATTCTGACAATGCTAAACTTAAGGCAGTAAGATTTCGCATTGTCAAATTTTGGTAAAGACTCGGTAAGAAATGTGTTAATTTATATACCCATGTTTTTTTAACCAGGGGAAAATAGTCCGTTGGGCTATTATAGACAAATGTTTTTTATCTGATTTGGTATCAAAATAGCCAATCTCGGCAATTTCTGAAGAAGGTCTGGGTTCTCCGATCAGCTTTCCTTCATACATTCTAACGTTTAACAAATCAGAATCTTTTCCGTGAGCTACGTCTTCAAATTCAGCTAAAAATTTCATAGAACTTTTATCTATCTCACAATCTATTTCTTCTTTTACTTCCCTTTTTAAACAAGCTAGATCGTCTTCCCCTGCTTCAATTTTGCCTCCAAGCGTAAAGAAGACTTCCGGGTGTTCCTTACTTCTGACCTGAAGCATTTTTTTATCTATGAATACAGCTAAAGCAACTTTTCGGATTATTCTCATCATTGATTAGTATATGATATACTGACTGTCATGCAAGTCTCAGAAGACTTATTAGTCCCTATAAATTTAGGAATAATTGGCTATGGTTTTGTAGGTCAGGCTGTAGCAAACGGATTTCAGGCTGCCTCTTTAGGAAAAGACAATATCCTCTGGTATGACAAATACAAGGAGGGAACTTCTTTAGAAGACACTATAAATAAAAGCGAGCTTATATTTGTTTGCCTGCCTACCCCAATGAAGCAGGACGAATCCGGAATCGATCTGTCGATCTTTGAGGAAATGATCCCTCAAATTGCCAAATATACGGATAATACTGATAAGGTTATTGTCATAAAATCCACGGTTACCCCGGGTACCACAGTCAAGTTTGAAAAGAGGTTTCCTAACTCTAAATTTGCTTTCAGTCCTGAATTTTTAACAGAAGCAAATTTTCTGGAAGACTTTATCAAGGCAGAAAGAACCGTAATTGGGGCCGACAATGATTTGGTCTCAAGAAGGCTGGTTGTAATTTTCAAACAAAGGTTCCCGCAAACTGCCATTTTCCAAACAGATCCCACCACAGCAGAAACTGTTAAATATTTTGCCAATGCCTTTTTATCCCTCAAAGTAACTTTTGCTAACTTTTTCTATGATTATTGTCATAAACTGGGGATTAAATACGAGGAGGTTAAAAAAATGGCGGCTGCCGACCACAGAATTGGTGATTATCATTTGGAGGTCACCACTATGCACGGATTCGGGGGGAAATGCTTCCCGAAGGACCTCGTAGCCATTATGGGGGAATTTAAAAAGCTGGGTGTAGATTATTCTTTACTTGAGTCAATGTGGGAATACAACAAAAAAGTAAGAAAAGTACATGACTGGGAAGAAATCCCATTTGCTGTTGAAGGAAATCACAAAGACTTTAAGAAGTGATGTCTTTTATTAATTCTATTTCCGGTTTCTCGGGATCATTTGCAAAATCCACTGTCACTAAATCTAATCTGTACCCTTTATCTTCCCAATTTATTTTCCGGACGTAAAAAAGCGCAGTTTTTAGTAATGCCTTTATTTTCCAAGAGGTCATTGATTCTATAGGCAATCCGTATTCATGAGAATACCTGGTTTTAACTTCTACAAACGCTAAATATTCCCCGTCTTTACAAACAATATCTATCTCCCCGCCCCGAATTCTGAAATTTCTTTCCAGTATTTTATAACCATGTTTTTTAAGATATTGACAAGCTATATCTTCTCCTAAATTACCGGTCTGTTTAGTAGACAAAGTTTTGATCTATACTCTTACCGCTTCTTTTCCTGTTAAATCACGAAGGTAATAAAGCTTTGATCTCCTAACTCCGGCGGTTTTTTTCTTAACTTCAATTTTAACCAAACTTCTGGCATTCAAAGGCCAGGTTCTTTCTACCCCAATACTTCCTGCTCCGATTTTTCTGACTGTAAAAGTTTTATTCTCTCCCCTGCCTTGAAGTCTTATTAAAACTCCCTCAAAAACCTGTATGCGCGTTTTGTCTCCCTCCACTACTTTGGAATGAACTCTTACTGTATCCCCTATGTGGATGTCTGTCTCATTGTATTTTGCTGAAATCATGCATTGAATATTAACATAAGTTAGATTTCTTTTCTAGTCTTAGACTAGTTTGAATACTCCGCTGCCCAAAAGTTTTTTTATTTCTGTTTCTAAAGTTGAATCTAAATTAATAGTAAATGGCAAATTCATTCTCCTAAGTTCTGTCCCCCCATTTGGTAAAAGAAGAGTAACAGGCACACTTCCCGGGAATGACCTTAAAGTTTTATTCACACTTTGTAAAACATTCACTCCTGTCCCTTTGGGTACATATATTTCTAAAGTTTTATCTCTTTTACTTTGCAGGAATTCTTCGGGAATATTTTCCGCATCAAATAAAGCGAGTTTATCTATCACCAAAGAAAGTTCTTCTTCCCTTTTATCAATCCTGCCAATACTAATCACAACCTGATCTTTAACCAAAAACTGCTTACTACTATCAAAAGTCGCCGGAAAAACAACTGCCTCGATATCTGAAACTCCATCAGAGATTCTGATAAAAGCCATTTCCTTGCTGCTTTTTTTGGTAAAGACTCTTTTAACATTAGAAATCACCCCGCCTAATATCATCCTTTGTCCGATATGCTCATCCGCAAGTTCAGAAATCCTGCAAAAAACATATTGAGTGATTTTTTGTAACTTATCCAGGTATGGAGGCTCATGCAAGTAAAAACCCAGCAGGTCTTTTTCAAGCATCAGCAACTGTTCCAAAGGCAGTTCATCAATTTCAGGCAGCTTGAGTGAGAAACTGACTACCTCTTCTACTCCAAATAAAGAAACCTGCCCGGATAATTTAGTTTTATTTAATTTATGGCTTTCTCCTAAAGCCTGATCCAGTATCAAAAGCTGAGCTGATCTACTCCCAAAATGGTCTAATGCTCCGGCTTTGATCAGACTCTCCAAGGTTTTTCTGTTTACTAACCTAGTATCTACTCTTTTGCAAACATCAAACAAACTAATAAACGGCCCGTCATATCTTGCGGCAAGGATTGATTCAATTGCCCCTTTTCCCACATTTTTAATAGCTGAGAGACCAAACCTAATACCCTGTTTTGTATGATCAACTTCTCCGCTCAATCTTCTTTCCAAATCCTGGGCAGATAAAGCTTGTAAATCTTCTAAGGTAAACCCTATTTTGGACTTATTAATGTCAGGCGGTAAAACAACGATACCCAGTCTTTTGCACTCTTCAATTGCTACTCCAATCTTATCCGTATCCGCAGACTCCTCAGTCATCACTGCTGTCATAAACTCTACTAAGAAATTGGCTTTCATATAAGCTGTCTGGTAGGCAATCATGGCATAACTGGCAGCATGAGCTTTATTAAACCCATAAGCTGCAAAAGGAGCAATTAATGCAAATAACTGTTCTGCCCTGTCTTTGCGCATTCCGTTTTGAATACAGCCTTCCACAAAATGTCCTTTTTGTTTGGCCATTTCTGCCGGTTTTTTCTTACCCATGGCTTTTCTAAATTTATCCGCCTCTTCCCAGGAATAACCGGCTAAGTTAATGGCGGTATATAAAACATCCTCCTGATAAACCAACAGTCCTAATGATTGGGACATGTATTCCTTCATTCTGGGGTCCAGATATTTAATCAGTTTGGGATTATTTTTCCTTGCAATATATTCAGGAATAACTCCTAAAGGTCCCGGGCGGTATAATGCCACCATGGCAGCCAAATCAGCAATTGATGTAGGTTTGAGTTCCATCAAGTACTTGGTCATGCCGGCACTGCTTAACTGGAAAATGCCCATTGTGTCTCCTCTGGTCAGCAGTTCATAGGCCTTTTTGTCATTTAAAGGAATCTTATTTAAATCAATTTCCTTTTGTTGATTTTCCCGCACAAATTCCACAGCTTTGCCTAAAATGGATAAATTTCTAATACCCAAAAGGTCCATTTTAACCAAGCCAATCCCGTCGTACTCATCCACCAAAGAAAACATATCGTATTGGGAAACCAACTTGTCGCCGTTAGCCTCTTTTTGAAGAGGCGTGAAATTGGTTATGTCCTCAGGAGCAATCACAATTCCGGCTGCATGGACTGAGGCATGCCTGACAGTTCCCTCTATTTTCACTGCCAATTCCAATAACTTTTTTACTTGCGGGTCATTTCTTTGTAAACTTGATAATTCCGGCACTTCTTTGATTGCATCTGGTAAGGGTTTATGAAAACCCTGGTGAGGCGGGGGGATTAATTTAGCAATTCTGTCTACCTCTGAATAACTTAAACCCATAACTCTACCCACGTCTCTTATTGCTGCCCGACCCATCATAGTTCCAAAAGTAACAATATGGGCCACCTTATCTGCACCATACTTTTCCATTACGTATTTAATCACTTCATCCCGCATGTCATCAGCAATATCCACATCAATATCAGGCAAGGTCGGGCGATAAACTGTTAAAAATCTTTCAAAAGGTAGCAGATAATCCAAGGGGTTTAAGTTAGTTACGCCCAAACAGTATAAAACTAAGGAGCCAGCGGCGGAACCTCTGGTGTTAGTAATCACTCCCTGCTCATGTGCCCAGTTCATAAAATCTGCCACCACCAAAAAATAATCCGCATATTTAGTTTTCTCAATAATTCCTAACTCATACTCTAATCTTTCTTTTATTACATCATTCATCTTTAGCTTCTCTTGAGCTCCCTGATAGGTTAGTTCTCTTAAGAATTCCATTGAAGTTTTACCATCAGGTGTATCAAAAACAGGAAATCTTGCCACTCCCAAGGGAAGTTCCAAGTTAACGCTCTCTGCAATTTTGACAGTATTCTCTAAGGCCTCAGGACAGTCTAAAAAACCCTCTGCCATCTCCTCTGCGGACTTGAGGTAATAATCCGGCGTATCTATCATTCTTAACCTGTTGGTGTCGGTGATTAATTTTGCTGTCTGGACACAGAGTAAAACATCCTGCGCTTCTGCATCTTCTTTTTTAATATAATGAAAATCATTGGTGGCCACCAGTTTAATGCCTAATTTCTTTGACAACTCTAAACTGGCTTTGTGAGCTTGATTTTGAATTTCCAGCAAATGTTTTAGGTCTTTTTTAACTGCTTCATCTGTAGCCTGGTCCAAACTATCCTGATAAGGATGAGACTGCAACTCCAAATAAAAATCTTCCCCAAAAATTTCCTGGAAACTAATTAATACCTCCTCACCTTTTTTTAGGGTATTATCCTCCAGACTTCTAATAAATTCCCCTGAAGGACATCCGGATAATGCTATTAAACCCTCTTTGTACTCCTTAAGTAATTTTTTATCTACCCTGGGACGGTAATAATACCCTTCTACATGAGCTATTGTGGTTAACTTCATTAAATTTAAGTAACCCTGGATATTCTTGGCTAAAACTGTCAGATGAAAAGGTTCAGAATCTAATTTTCCCTCCTTGTCTTTATAAGATCTTTTGGCAATATACATTTCAATCCCGATAATAGGTTTAATTCCCGCCTCTTTGCATGCCTTATAAAATTCAATTGCTCCGAACATCACACCATGATCTGTAATAGCCAAAGCATCCATACCCAAATCTTTGGCTGTTTTGACCAGTTGCTGGATTTTGGATAAACCGTCAAGTAAGGAATATTCAGTATGAGCGTGAAGGTGAACAAACTTTGGCACTGCCCATATTCTATCAGTTCCCGAGAGTAACAAATCAAGTAGGAAAACTTAAGTTCTAAAACGAATTCCACCACTTAGGTATAATCAGGTACTTAAAGAAGGGTGGTGATTAAAGCTGAAGAAATTCAAATAAGGTGGACCCCATTGTCAATAAGGAAATGTAGGTGAGCTTCATGATCGTATACACCTTTCAGTTAGAATTAAAGGGTTGAGATATGTTAAAACGGCAATGAAAATTGCCGGTATCCCATCACTCAAAATATTGAAAGGAGGTATAGATGAAAACTGGCCAACAATTAGAAGTAGTCTTGAATTACTCTAGTTTGTATAAATTAAATCCTGAGACAGCTAGAGCAGCAATGCTGGAAGTTTTTCAACAGACAGCCAATATTTCTAAAACAGCAAGACTTTTTAAAACTTCAAGAAAAGTTGTTCAACTGGCAATTAAGAAAGATGGGTCGGGAAATCTTAATGATTTATCTCATGCAAGAAAAACTGTGGTTCATAAAACAACAGGTTTAGTAGAAGAGAAAATCATAATAAAAAAGCCCTGCCCCAGGAGGTTTACCAACATACCCAAAGATACAACCTGCCCTTGTATCAGTGGACAGCAGAATGTGTTAATACCAGGATTAGATTTCTGGCTTACTCATATGAAAAATCATTCACTAATGGGTTAACTTTCTACCTAATGGTGATTGCCTGGTTAAGAGCGCATAACATCAGGGCAGAGTTAGTATTTACTGTTGATTGGGGTGAGAAGTTTGGTGGTAAATCCAGACAAAAGATAACAGATTTAAGAAAACTACTTAAACCATTAGGGGCAACTATCCATTAAAACCATAAAGGTCAATCACAGGAGAATGGATTTGTGGAAAGATCTCACAGAACAGATGATGAAGAATTCTACATACCAAGATTACAAACCATTAAAACCAACTGTTAAATATAGTTTTAAAATGTGCATAGTTATAATTTAATTTTGTGCAAAACATAGATCTTGGTAGGTATACCGGAAATGAGGTGAGAAATACTAAGATCTAAATGCTAACTATGTATCAACAAATTACTATTCAAACTCTGTTTAAGCAGGGTGAAAAGAAATCCCGGATAGCCAGCCAATTAGGATGTCATAGAAATACAGTTTTAAATATTGTCAAAAGAGACAAAGTAATTGAAAAACAGAAAAGGGTTAGATCATCCATTTTTGATCCATACAAACAGAAGATTTCTGAATATCTGGACAAAAAGATTAGCAGACTGAGGATTTTTGAATTACTTGGTGATGAATATGGAGTAAGCAGTACATACATTAATATGAAAACAGCAATTCTTAAAAACCAGCATTATGATTTAGAATTTAACCAGGACTTTTTAGAGTTTGCAGGGTATTACAATACTGTTATCCTGCCATGCACACCCTACTCTCCACAGCAAAAAGGCACGGTGGAGTCAGGGATTAAATATCTGCAGTCAAACTTTGCAGCAGGCAGACAATTTCAGGATGATGCTGATATTAAGGACAGCTTAGAAGCTGGATGGATGGTTATGCCAACCTGAGGATTCACGGCACAACCAGAAAGGTACCAAAAGAGGTATTTGAGATGGAGGAAAAAGATAAACTACAACCCTTACCTATTGAAGAGTTTGCTTTCTTTAACAGGTGTGTACGGATAGTTTTACCCAATTGCCATATTCACTTTGAGAATAACTATTACTCTGTACCAGCCATTTTAGTAGGAAAAGAGGTTACTATCAGGTTTAATGCTCATCTTTTAAGGATTATCCATCAGGGAGAACAGGTAGCCCTGCATCAGAAAGTTACCGGAAGTATTGGTAACTTTGTAACAGTCAGGAGTCATCTGCCAGACTACAAAGTCTACTCTCAAACTGAATACCAGGCCAGGTATGAATCAAAGATGACTGATATCGGTGAGTATGCTCACCAGTATTTTACTATGCTTTTAGTTAGGAAAGAAAGCTACTGGTTTAGGAGTGTGAGAATTATCTTGGGACTGGAGAAAGAATATGGCAAGGAAGCAGTTAATTTAAGCTTAAAACGGTCTTTGTATTACTGCGCAACAGATATCATCACTATCAGAAACATTTTAGAAAAAAGGTTGTATCTTTTGGAGCTTGAGCCGTGTCTGGAAAAAGTGAGTGATGATTCCGGCATGAGCCGTAGACTTAACTACTATGAAGGGGTGTCCTCATGAATGGAGTACTTACCTTACCTGAGTTTCAGAAAAGACTTAAAGAGTTTAAGCTCTCCGGGATGGTAAAAACACTAGAACTCCGGTTAAAACAGACGGAGGAGGATGGTTTGGGCTGTAGTGAGTTTTTAGCCCTGTTACCTGAAGATGAAATCAACCAACGGACAGACAACCGCAGAAAAAGATTGAAGAATACTTAAAGCCTGATCTTTTGATACTGGATGAATTAGGTTACCGTAGTATGGCAGATAAAACAGTTGAGGATTTCTTTGAGATAGTTTCCAGAAGGTATGAGAAAGGCTCCATTATTATTACCAGTAACCGTAGTATTAATGAATGGGACAAAGTATTCATTGATAAAACCTTAACTACTGCTGTAGTAGACAGGCTGATGCATCACTGCTCAGTTATTGAAATCAAAGGTGAAAGCTACCGCTTTAAAAAGAAAGATTAATTTTTACCAAAAAATGCACAATTTTAAATTATAATCTTGCCGGAATATTGCACAATATTAAATTATACTTGACACACCTGATTACATTTCCTCCATATGCTCCTGATACCAATCCCATTGAACATGTCTGGAATACTACCAAAGCCAAACTTTCAAACAACCAATACCCAACCTTTGATGAAACAAAACAAGCTTTCTTAAGCCAGGTTAATTCACAAACTTTCCATTATCAAATATGACATTTTGTTTTAACAGGGGTATAATATCAGTTCCCCAGATATGGTTTGGATGACCGGCAATTACTCCTTTTAACAGATACGGATAAACAGGATGAGGTAAATTGTTTTTGCTCAAATTTGGCTTCTGGTAAATGGCCTCAATACCCATCTCCCTCATTAACCTTTGTACCCGCTTCCGGTTGTAACCTAAATCCCTGGCTATTCTCCGTGAACCATAGAATGGCCTTCTGGTATACAGCTCATCAATCCGGTTCATAACTGTCAGTGTTTCCGGGTCTACCGGTTTTGGATGGTAATACAGGCTGTTGCGGGAGATTCCCAGCAACTCTGTTTGTATGCCTAAAGGTAATACGCTACTTGTTTTATTAATGTGCGAAACTATCTCTCTTGGGCTTAAATGATTTTCATCTTTCAAAGCCTCTAATGCCACCTTGGCTTTAAATGCTGCCGGGTGAACCCTTCGTATTTTTTGATCCATAAAGACTATTCTAATTTAGTCTAAGGGTACTGCACAAATTCCTGGGTCCACCATACCCCTGATGAAATTTCAGGCAGAATTAAACAAGATATTGGTAAAAGTATCTGTGTTGAATCCATCTATCAATACATCTACTCAAAATCTGCCAGAAGATGCAAATTATGGCAATACTTAACCTGTGCCCGTAAAAAGAGGATGAAGAAAAATGGCAGGTCAGTCCAGAGAGATTCCAAGATTCCAGGCTCAATATCCATTGATCTAAAGCCTGAGGTAGTTAGTTTAAGAGTCAGAGCTGGTGACTGGGAAACAGATAATATCATTGGCAAAATTACAGACCAAACTGCCCTGTCTGTGACTGTGGATAGGTTATCCCGGTATACTATCCTGACTAAATTAACAGATAGATTAGCAGTCACCAAAAAAGATGCCTTGGTGAGAAGACTGGGAATATACTCCCAAAATTTAAGACTAACTCTAACAGCTGATAATGGCAGTGAAAACTCTGAACATCTACAGATCCAGGCAGACCTTAAATTAATTATGTATTTTTGTCATGCCTACCACTCCTGGGAAAAAGGCAGTGTTGAGAACATGAACAAAAGAATCAGAAGATTCATCCCTAAAGGGGTTAGCATTTACTGCTTACCTGAAAAATTAATTAAATAAGTGGAGTGGATATTAAACAATACTCCCAGAAAATGCCTTGGTTACTTAACTCCTCAGGAAAAAATGGTACAGTTACAATCCGGTACCTCATAACTCCAGTGGTGGGATTCCACTTAGAATGTACGAACTGGTAAGATAGTTTTGCTTTTAACCTATAGTTATGATAGAATATTTCTTCTATGCCTGAATTACTGAGCAGAGGTTTTGAGGCGGAAGTTTATTTCATTACCCCAGAACAAAGATTGCTAGTTCCTAATGCGGATGTTGTTAAAGATCAATTCTCCAAAGATCCTGCTTCATATTTAAAAGGTCTTTATGAACTGGTTATTGCTCACTCGTTGTTTCCGGAACACTTTATTGATGTGGTTGCTGCTAAGAATTACCATCCTTTTAGGAATACTCATCTGGTGTCTTCAATCGCATACGAACTCCAAAGACTAACCGTAGGACACAGGTTTCTCACATATTCTAGACTGGCAACAGTTGCAGAAAATCATGCTACTTATACCTCCCATGCTGTCAGAAGCGGGAGAGGCAGAGATAAAAAATCCTCACTCGACTGCCCTGACTGTATAAACCATGATAGATTACATGGGTCAAGAAGCTTTATAGAATCTGTTCAGAATGCAGCCAATAGAATTTATGATGCAGGAATTGTTATTGCATCTGATATAACTGATGTGTGTGTAAACCCTGAAGGTAACCAAGCGATCCTTTTTGAGGTTGGCTCTATAAACAGACCACGTCTTTCAGGATATTTGTATAGATTACAAAATCCTACTGGTATGCAAGCACATGCCCTTGAATTATTACAGAAATATGAAGAACTGGATTATCAAACACCACGGTTGGAAGAATGGATTCCTCTTTAACTTAAAAGCTTTTCCAAAATAGGTTTTAACTTGGAGATATCAGCTTTTCCTGAAGAAAGCCTCATTACCCCACCGATTAGAACTTGTAAGGCAGTTTCTTTGCCTTTTCTGTAATCCTCTACAGCTTTAGGATTCTCTTTTATGACTTGCTTTGCTAGTTTTCCCAGTTTTTCTTCATCTGCTATAACTCCTTTATGTTTACCTAAAATTTCTTCTATTATCTTGGCCGGTAAAGTTTCTTCAATATTAATTTTCCGATTAATTATAAAATTTGCCAATTGCTTAGCATCCACAGCATGCTTTTTGCCATCCTGAACAGCTTCTTCAAAAAATTCTGCTATTCCTTTAGTATCCGTTAAGACTGCAGCTTGCGCTTTTGTTAATCCAAAATCTTTTTCAAATCCTTTGCTTTTATTTTGCGGCAATTCAGGAAGTGCGTCTTTTATCCTTTGGATTTTTTCTTTACTCAAAATTAATTCAGGCAGATCCGGCTCGGGAAAATAGCGGTAATCATGAGCCTCTTCCTTACTCCTCTGAATATATGTACACTTTTTGTCCTCATTCCATCCTCTGGTTTCTTGAGCAATTTTTTCCCCTTTTTCCAAAACCTCAATTTGACGCTTAATTTCATACTCAACTGCCGCAACCATGAATCTAAATGAGTTTATATTTTTTAGCTCAACTCTATATTTTGGTAACTCCCTTTCCCCTTCACGCTTCACGCTTATATTGGCTTCCAGTCTCATCTGCCCCTTCTCCATATCAGCCTCAGAAACTCCTAAATATCTAAAAATCTGCTGCAGCTTTTTAGCATAATCCCTTATTTGAGAAGTTTGGGTAAAATCAGGTTCTGTCACTATCTCAACTAAAGGCACACCGGACCTATTAAAATCAATCAGTGTTCCGTATTGAATTCCAAATTGATGCACCAATTTGGCTGTGTCTTCTTCCTGGTGCACCCTATTAATTCTGATTTCTTTCTCTTCTCCATTATCCCCTACAACCCACAACCTACCGCCTATACATAAAGGCCACCTATATTGAGAAATTTGGTAACCTTTTGGCAAATCAGGGTAAAAATAATTCTTTCTTTCAAAAAGAGATTTTTTGGTTACCGTACAATTTAAGGCCAGACCAATTTGGATGCATTTATTAACGGCCTCCTCGTTTATATAAGGCAGGGCGCCGGGTAGACCTAAACATACAGGACATGTGTGAGTATTCTGCTCTGCTCCAAAATAGTCAGCAGAACACCTGCAAAACATTTTGGAGACCGTATTTAATTCAACATGCACCTCAAGCCCAATTACCGGTTCGTATTTCATAACTCTGGTTTTTCTTTATGCCAATTTGTTGCTTGTTCATATTTATAAGCCACATTTAATATTAAACTTTCAGAAAACTGGGGACCAATCACCTGCAATCCCACCGGCAAACCATTTTTTGTAAAACCACAGGGGATGCTTATTCCCGGAAGACCTGCTATGGTTGAGGGCTCAACCAACACATCCGCCATTTCTCCAAACATCGGATGGTTTTTAGAAGATCCTAGAGGTAAAGCAACCGAAGGGCTGGTTGGCCCTACAATAACATCTACCTCCTTAAATGCCCTGTTAAAATCTTCCACAATAACAGTCCTTACCTTTTGGGCTTTGGAATAATATTGATCATAATATCCCGCAGATAAAACGTAAGTCCCAAGCATTATTCTTCTTTTGGCCTCTTCACCGAAATAGCTTCTATCATTACCAAACCTAATCCCGTCATATCTTGCCAAATTAGACGAAACTTCTGCCCTTTGTAAAATTGTATAAACCGCAATGGCATATTTCGGATCAAAAAGTTTTATCTTTTTAATCTTTACTCCTAATTTTTCAAACTCTTTTAAGACATCCTCCACTTTTTGTTTAACTTCATCTTCCACTCCCGTAAAATAATCATCCGACACCCCGATTGTTAATCCTTCAATATTATTAGATAAACTTTTTGTATAGTCTTCTACTGTTTTTGGCGATGTGGTTGCATCAAATAAGTCTTTTCCGGCTAAAACTTGCAGCATAATTGCGCTGTCCTCAACGGTTTTAGCAATAGGTCCCGGACAATCGAGTGATGAACCCATGGCTATCACACCATAACGACTTACCCTTCCGTAAGTCGGCTTTAGTCCGACTACTCCGCACCAAGCGGCTGGTTGCCTAATTGATCCTGCCGTCTCAGACCCTATTGCGCCGATTGTTTCATCAGCTGCGATACTGGCTGCGGATCCGCCCGAAGATCCACCAGGCAAATAATTAATATCCCAAGGATTTTTAGTTAATCCGTAATCTGAAGTTTCAGTGGATGACCCATGTGCCCAGGCATCCATATTTGTTTTACCCAAAATTACCACTCCTGCTTCTTTTAATCTGACAACAACTGTAGCATCATAAGGAGGAATAAAATTATCCAATACTTTACTGGAAGCGGTAGTACGAATATCTTGGGTACAAAAATTATCCTTTATAGCAACAGGTATGCCTAGTAAAGGCAAATCTACACCTTCAGCAATTTTTTGGTCAGCTTTTTTTGCTTCGCTGATTGCCTCTTCCCCTAACGTAGTTACAAAAGCATTTAATTTTGGTTCAAGAGCTTGAATTCTGTTTAAACATGCTTTAGTTAGCTGTTCAGCAGTTACCTCTTTCTTTTTTAAAGCATCTTTAGCTTGTTTAATTGTTAATTTATGTAAATCCATTATTATTCCCCAAAGACGGCTTTTACCTTAAAAAAACCATCTTTTTGAGAGTGGGCATTTTGTAAAGCTTGATCTTGAGTCAACGATGGAATAGTGTCATCTGTTCTGACAATATTAGAAAGCCCGGTTACCTGAGAAGTCATCTCTACTTTACTTGTGTCAACTTTTTCCAGTTGCTCAATAAACTTTAATGTTTCACTTAATTGCTGTCCTAATTTACTTATTTCTTCTTCGCTCAAAGTTAAATTGGCCAGTTTTGCTACGTGTTTAACTTGATTTTTTGTAAGAGACATACCCTGATTATACCTTGTTGACTGCTTCATTTATATACTCCTTGTCTATGGGCAATTTTATGTACCTCTACTCTTTTTAAACTTATATTAATCTCATAAATAATCCGATAAGGCCATACTTTGATTGAATAGTAGTTGCTAAATTCACCGGTAAGTTTTTTACCGTTAAAAGGGTTTTGTTCTAAACTGAGGAGCTTTTTTCTTATTTTATTTTGTTCATTGAGAGGCAAGCGCTTATATTGCTTCTTCGCATCTTCAGAAAGAATGACTTGCATTACTTAAGTTCAGAAAGAGTAATAAATTTACCTTCCTTAATCTGTTTACGGCTTTTTTTAAGATCCCTTTTAATATTTGGTATAGCCGAAACTTCAGTTGTTTCCTCTAAAGACTCTAATTCTTCAGAACTAATTAGTGTAGCCTTGGGATGACCATTCACCGTAATTACCACTCTATCCAAATGCTTACCAACCTTATTTATAAGATCAGGAAGCTTTGCTCTGGCATCTGATATTGAAACTATATTCGTCATAAAAACATTGTACAAGAATGTGTACAACTTTGTCAATGGTTAGTTAAACTTTTCCTTCCATTTCATGGAGAGCTTTAACACGGACCTCAATAGGAGGATGGGTATTAAAAAGTCCTGCCAGCCATCCCCCAACATCCTTACCCTTTAGGGGATTAACAATAAACAAATGTGCTGTGCCTGTATGAGCTGCTTTTAAAGGCTGTCTGTCAGATGATATTTTCATTAACGCATCGGCCAGTCCTGTTGGGTAACGGGTTAACAATACTCCTGAGGCATCAGCCAAAAGTTCTCTTCTCCTGGAAATTCCAAGTCTGATTAAAGTGGCAGCCAAAGGGGCTAGTATAGCAGCAACTATTGCTAAAACCATAAAGATAGCATTACCCCTGCTATCCCTGTCATTACTGCCTCTAAACCACAAAGATCTCATGAAAAAATCAGCCAGTATGGCAATAGTCCCTGCTAACACCGACACCACTGTCATTACCAAAGTATCCCTGTTCCCAACATGGGAAAGCTCATGTGCTGTTACTCCTTCCAACTCCTGTTTATTAAGCTTTTCTAAAATCCCGCTGGTAAAAGCAATGGCCGCGTGTTTTGGATCCCTGCCGGTGGCAAAAGCATTAGGAGCAGTCTCATTCATAATATAAATTTTAGGCAGCGGCAAGCCGGCTGCAATACAGAGATTTTCTACCATTCTGTAAACTTCCGGATTATCTTTTTTCTCAATAGGCTTGGCTCCGGATAACCCTAAAACTATTTTGTCAGAAAAGTAGTAAGAAACAAAGTTCATTATCCCTGTTAAAATCAAAGCAAAGCCCACAAAACTTAGTCCGCCAATATTTTCAAGCCCCATTGCCTGAGCGAATATATAAACCACCCCGACTGTAAAAAGGGAGAATAAAAACATAAACACCCAAGTTTTGAAGATATTTTGTCCTACATAATCCCAAGCAGTATTAACAGTTGCCATAATAAGCTAATTTTAACACAAATCTGAATGTGAGGTTAAAATTTAACTTCAATGTCTTTTTTCTCTTCTTCCGTAGCCTTGAAGAATTCTTCTTTCTGGAAGTTAAACATTTGGCCAACCCAAGCAGAAGGAATTGTTTCTAAATTATTATTTAAATCTAAAACATTGGTGTTATAAAATTGTCTGGAGGCTGCTACTTTAGTTTCCGTATCAGATAATTCATCCTGAAGTTGTTTAAAATTTTCAGAAGCCCGCAAATTTGGATAATTTTCTGCGACAGCAAACAAGGATTTTAAGGCTCCTGTCAGCATATTATCGGCATCAGCTGCTTCATGCGGGTTTTTTGCACCCATTAAAGCAGTCCTGGCCTTAGTTACTTCCTCCAAAACGCCTTTTTCATGCTTGGCATACCCTTTAACAGTCTCTACTAAATTTGGGATTAAAGAGGATCTTCTTTTAAGCTGAACGTCAATTTGTGACCAGGCTTCCCGGACGCGGTTTCGTAAAGTAACTAAGGAGTTGTAAGTACTAAGCAACCATAGAAACAATAAAACAACAATTCCGATAATGGTATAAAGGGTTATCATATTCTTCGAGTGAAACGAGAAGTTACCTTAAAAATATTGTATCCTTAAGGTAGGTTCTCACTGATGTTCGAACAATAATTATATTTTAAACCATTTTGCAAACCTTGTCCAGTCCCAAGCATTAACTACATCCTCTTTAGTAGTCCAACCTCTTCTGGCCACAGCTACTCCATACAACATATTATCCATTTGGCTAACCTGATGGGCATCTGTATCAATAATAAACCTTACCCCATACTTTAAAGCTTCTCTCACCAAATCATCCCGCAAATCCAACCTATTAGGATAGCCGTTTATTTCCAAAAGCTTGTGATTTTTAGCACAATATTTAAAAATCGCTTCCCAATCAGCTTCAGACGATCCCCGCTCCCTAATTAACCTGTTGGTAGGATGAGAAATCGCGTCAACATGAGGATTTTCCAAAGCATTTAACAACCGTTTTGTAATAACCTCTTTAGAACCTCTGTGCCCGGAATGAATACCTGCAATACAATAATCTAAGGTTTCCAAAGCTTTGTCAGGAACGCTTAAACTGCCATCAGACAGAATATCTATTTCGAGACCATTTAGTACTCGAATACTTTTTGTTCTCTGTTTCAGAGATTGAATAAATTTTGTCCTCTTTTCTACAGCCTTAATTAAATCTTCAGAGCTTACGGAATCATGGCCGGGAGGATGATCGGAGATTCCTATAAATTGATACCGTAAGCTAACAGCTTTTTTGATAATATCTTCTATAGAATCAGTTCCGGGACCGTGTGAGGGATGAACAAAGGGGAAATTTGAATGGGTATGCAAATCACCTTTAATATCTTGTAGCTCCGCTAACCTTGGCAATTTATGCGCTAAAGCTACCTCTATTTCTCCCTGATCTTCCCTAATTTCTGGCGGCGGCGCCTCCATCTCGAGTAACTTATAAAACTCCTCTTCTGTCTTTGTTTCTATTAATTCTTCACTGTTGAATTTTGAGTTTTGAATTTTGAGTTTTTTTACACCATATTCTGACAAGGATAAACCCTTTTCCTCCGCTATCGTTCTTAAATGAATATTATGTTGTTTTGAGCCAGTAAAATGTTGAAGCAAGGCTCCGTATGAATCCGGTTTGCCGACCAATAAATCAAGTTGCAGGCCGCTTGTTAAAACCACTGTAGTCTTATTATCTCCTTTGTCTACCACTCTTGCTATGCCTGGCATTTTTGTAAAGTAATCCACCACTTTTTGTGAGTTATTAGAGCTGGCGGAAAAGTCCAAGTCCCCTACTGTAGCCACCATTCTCCTAAGTGAACCTAAAGGATGGGCATCAATCACATCCGGGCTTTTTTTCAGATATGCTATAACTCTTTTTATCTGCTCGGAGGCATAAGGCAAAAGTATCCTTTTATCCCTTTTTGCTGCTTCTTCCAAACCCAGCAAAATTTTTTCCGCTATCTTAGCTGAGAAGTCTTTTGCCACCAGCTTTCCTGATTTGATCTGTACCTTGAGATCATCCAGGCTTGAAACACCCAAATTTGACAGCTTATAGGCGGTCTGGGGGCCTATTCCGGGAACATCCAAGAGGTTAAATACAGCCTCCGGAATTCCCTTCATTACCTGTTCAAAATGATTTACTCTCCCTGTTTGAAAGAGTTCTATTAAATATGCCTTTATTTTTTCTCCCACACCGGAAATCTCATCTAATCTGTTCTCCTCCCAAAGGTCTTTTATTTCAGATGTGGACTGATCAATAGCATCTGCTGCAGCTTCATAAGCCCGGATTTGAAAAATATTCCCGATCTTTTTAATCTGGTATGCAGCAGCCACAGATCTAAGAAGCTTAGCAATTTCTGCATTGCTAGTTTGCATAGGATAAATATACCACAATCAATCAGGCTTGATCCAAAATTTGCGGGACCGACGGGAATCGAACCCGCTATCTTCTCCTTGACAGGGAGACGTGATGACCGGTTCACTACGGTCCCAATCCCGATATTATACCCAACTTTTACCCCCTTGACAATTAAGTGACTTTAGACTAAAAAGGAGTTGTAATTCCTGTCTGCTATTATTTGCCCTCAAACAATGCCGAGAAAAGTTACCAAAACCAAAGAATCCAGAAGCAATAAGACAAACTTGCCGGTACACCAAAATAAAAGAGGCTATAGCCTCCAAGCTGACAGTTTCACAACTAAAATAGAAAATAATCTGCAAAACCAGTCCAAAATAAGTTTGGTATTGGGCGCTTTAATAGTTTTGGTAGTGGGAATCCTCGTTTTTAATTACTTTAATAAAAGCGAACCCGATTTAGGCCCGGCCCAACAAACCGAACAGGCTAGAGAACAGGATGTCACCCCTGATAGCCTACCCGGTAAATACACCGTCAAACAAGACGATACATTATTTGATATTGCTGATAAGTATTACAAGGACGGCTACAAGTTTACCAAGATTGCAAATGCAAATAATTTAACAAATCCTGATCTTTTAGAACCGGGCCAAGTTTTAGCAATACCCAAGGTAGAAATAGCAACCAATCCTAGTACTCAGTTAGCCAGTGCAGATATTAATGTGACGCCAAACGCTCCCGATACGCAATGGGGGCCTAAAATTGAAGGCAATACCTATACCGTGCAGGAGGATGACTGGTTATCAAAAATTGCCGGACGCGCTTACGGAGACATCTTTACCTTTGATAAAATTGCAGCTGCCAATAATCTTTCTAACCCGGATCTTATCGAACCGGGCATGGTCTTAACTATACCCCGCTGATTGTGTATACTATTCATACCAATTGCGGTATGTCCTTAAGTCATTTCCAAAAAAGTTATATTAAAAAAAATGTTCGAAATTCTTCATTGGAAGAAATTACCATCTATTTGAAAATTCCCAAAGAAGAGGTCATTGATTATTTAAAAAAGCGTTGGGGTGAAGAAAAACTCAATAAGTATCTAAGCATTAATACTAAAGATCATTCGCCAGAAGGTAAAAAGATTAGTTTAAAACTTTTTCTCAAAGACAATTGGCTTCAATTAGTGATGCTAACTATCTTAGGATTTGGTGTTTATCTGAATTCTTTAAATAATGACTTTTTATCAGATGATTTAGCAGAAATTGTTAATAATCCCAGGGTAAGTGATCTAGGTTATGCAGTTTCTTCCCATCCTTTTGGATTCATCAGATTAATCTTCTACTGGTTAGCTTTTCAATTAGGGAGCTTAAATCCCTTAGTGTTCAGAATGATTAATATTGGTTTCCATCTCGGGTCTATCTTACTAATCTATTCCATCATTACTCTTTTACACCGCAAGCGACTGGCATTTTTTGCAACCGCTATTTTTGCCGTTCATCCGCTCTTAGTTGAACCGATAACCTGGATATCAGGAGGGATGTACCCACAATACAGTTTCTTTTTCCTATTATCCTTTTTGTTCTATATCCTTACGGAAAAAGACAAATTATTCTATCTGTTATCTGTTATTTTCTATCTTCTATCTTTCATGTCTCACCCTATCATGCCGGCGTCGCTAATTTTAGTCTATCCTTTATATGAACTGGTTTTTGGAAACTTAAAGAGAAGATTGCCCAAGGTCATCCCCTATATTTTAATTCTGGCTGCTTATGTTTTTATCAATCTGGGCGGGATGCCGGAAAGGGAACAAACTTTAACTTCCACCCATTACCAAGAAAGGGGCATAGATAACATTTTCATTCTCGTACCTGTAGCTATTTCTTCCTATTTAAATTTAATATTTTGGCCCAAAGATTTAACCCTGTATCACTCAGAATTGGCATTTGGACAATTAGGATTTGCACTAATTGCATTCGAGACTTTAATATTCTTAGTACTATTAGGAGTTTTCTTCAAAAAGAATAAGAAAGTTTTTTTCTGGTTATCTTTCTTTATGATAACTTTATTGCCTACTTTAACTCCCTTCAGGCTAAACTGGATTGTAGCCGAACGTTATGTTTATTTAGGCAGCATCGGTATTTTCATAGTCGTTGCTTTACTCATTGAGAAACTACTAAAACAAACCAGATCGTCTTACTTATTTTATGTTTTACTGATTATCCTACTCATTCCTCTTTCCATTAGAACCTTACTTAGAAATATTGACTGGAAAAATCAGGATAATTTATGGATTGCCACCGGTAAAACTTCGCCTTCCAGTCCAAATACTCATAACAATTTAGGAGATATGTATGGCCGTTGGGGTGATAAACAAAAAGCAATAGATGAGTTTCAAACTGCCATAGCTTTGAAACCAAATTATGGAGACGCATATCACAATTTAGCTAATACCTATCACGAAATCGGTCAAGATGACAAAGCTATAGAAAACTATACGAAAGCTGCTCGATACAATCCCGACCTTTGGCAGTCGCATCAAAATATAGCAGCCATTTATTTTGCTCAAAAGAAATATGATAAAGCTTTGGAAAACTTACAAAAAGCCATTCAGATTAATCCCAAAAATATTAATTTAAGAAATAACTTGGGTATTGTATATTTAGCCTCAGGCCAAAAAGATAAGGCCAAAGAAACATTTAGTCTAGTACTCTTAGCCGATCCCAAAAACCAGACGGCAAACCTGGGGTTGCTTGAGGCAAATAAATAGGACTTTTGCTTAGACCGCTAAACCCACATAAACCCACACCAGGTGTGTGCTAGCCTCACACCTAAGGACTTGGAGCCGAAGGTGGGAATTGAACCCACGGCCCACGGTTTACGATACCGTTGCTCTACCGCTGAGCTACTTCGGCACGAGAATATTTTACCATCATTTAGTAAAATCTTTCTATGAAATAAACCCACACTAAACCCACACCAGGTGTGTGCTAGCCTCATTCTGAAGTAGCACAACACAGACCAAGGGATGCTCATGGACACTTTTTACCTTATGAACATCCTACAAATAATGAAAATGTTTATAGTGATATTCAAACTCACCATACCTCTACTGAAGATTCCAACAATCAAGAAGACACTCCAACTCAAGTAATCCATAACAACCCCACTTCATCAGAAAGTGATGATCCTATATTTGAAGCAAAAATTAATAATCCCTTTGCTAAGTTTTTTAATTGGATAAAGAAATTAATTAAAAATGAGGGGATAAACATTAAAATCAAGCCCCTAACTGCTATTGGGATAGCTGTGGCCTTATCTGGAACTTCTGGGATACTTGGTGGAGTAGTAGGTTATATTTTTCCTCACTCCTCTCCTATACTTCATAGTACTCCCACTGGTTTTGTCTTAACTTTACCAAATTCAGACCTTTATACTTTAAAACCTAAAGCTGCTACATCCATTAACTTTAAATCCCTTCCTAATGGCCCAGCTTTTAGTAAAAGGTAATTTAACCAAAGAAGATTTTGTTATCGAAGTTTTAGAAATCATTCCTTTGGCGCCCCAAACCACTTCTACGATTCTTAATCCTCCTGCTTTTAGTCCTGCTAATAGTTGTTTTTCCCGATTGCTGTAGATTATTTCAAAGCTTCATAGACTAAGCAGCTTGTTTATAGGTAAATAAAGGATGAATGTCTATCCTTGCTGCTTCTCCCTTTTCGCCAGTAGGAACCACCCATCCAGATACTGCTCGTACTTTATGGTTTCTCCAAAATTTTGTCTTTACTGCCTCACTTGCCTCAAAAGTTATTGTATTGTTTGGGCTATTTGGTACTACTAATATATACCACTCGTCAATGAGTTTACAACTTAAAATTTGACAAGCAGGGTAAAAGTGTAGTCTCATAGAATTAC